>Ga0182739_1000322_pt1 | contig 71979 bp, 51 predicted proteins | sample eDN5th30CBELigBY_FD_128873 | JGI IMG/M metagenome (GOLD analysis project Ga0182739, IMG submission 128873) | Enriched backyard soil microbial communities from Emeryville, California, USA - eDNA 5th pass 30_C BE-Lig BY (version 2) (version 2) | ecosystem: Environmental > Terrestrial > Soil >... | reverse complement strand
TTGCCTCTAACTGCATTCCTTCTCCCTTCTGTATTCCCTGAATACAGGCGGTCGGCAGAATTTCGTTATAGGCTAAAAATAGGGGCTCCGAGGCCATTAAAATCATTTTTTCACAGCCTCTGAATCGCCGCTCTGAAAAAGTCCCGACGCAAGAATAGTAGCTATGTCGATTTCTCCCACGTTTGATGATCTTGGGCTTGCCCGGCTTTTGGAGGAACTCAGCCGACCGCTTCATACGCCGGTGCCGTGGGTCAGGCGCTCTGGCAGGAAGGGCGAGGCGTCGCTGGCGTCCGGGCTTTGGCTCGATCTTCCACCTGAAGTGAGCGCCTGGCCCGGCATGGAGAACGCCCTCTCTGATTTTCTGGAGTTTTTGGCCTGCCAGCAGATTCCGGTCCGGAGGGCCGACCTTCAGGGCAGGGTTCTCCCGGGCCTTCGCCTTCAGTTCAAGCCGCTGCCGGCGGATGGGGCGGTTCCTGCGGGCGCGGATGAACACCGCATCATCATTTCCGCCGGAGCCGTTACGGTTGAAAGCGCGGACGCCGCCGGTTTCCGCCGCGCCATGGTCTGGCTGGAGGACGAAATGCTCGCGCGGGGAGGGCCTTTTCTTCCCCTTGGAACCGATCATCGCCGGGCGGCCATCACCACCCGTATCTCCCGCTGCTTCTTCGGACCGATTCAGCGGCCTCCCTTCAACCGCAACGAACTCGCCGATGAGGTTGATTACTACCCGGAATCGTACCTGAACCGACTGGCGCACGATGGCGTCACGGCGCTCTGGATCACCGTCAAGTTCAAGGAGTCCGTTCCTTCGGCGCTTTTCCCGGAGTTTGGAGCATCGGCTTCTCAACACCTCGCCAAGCTGCGGCGTACGGTCGAGAAATGCAGACGCTATCATATCAGGATCTACGTCTTTTGCATTGAGCCTGCTGCCTTGCCGATCGACTCGCCGATTTTCAAGCGGCACCCGGAACTCAAGGGCCATGTCAGGGATGATTTCGCCGCTTTCTGTGTCAGTTCAGAGATCGGACAGGCTTATCTGGAGGAGGCGGGCCGGACGCTGTTTGAGGAGGTCCCGGGGCTTGGCGGGTTGATTTTCATTCCCGTTGGCGAACGCTTTACCCACTGTGCATCGATCTTTCTGCCGCAGGAAGGGAGCCCGCATCCGCCGATCAACTGCCCGCGTTGCAGGGAGCGTTCTCCCTACGCGGTCGTACACGACGTTCTGGCGGGGTTCCGGCGCGGCATGGACCAGGTGGACCCCTCGGCGGAACTGATTGCGTGGCCCTATGGCCAGATGGTCTGCTGGGGCGCGGAGCGCACCATTGAGGCGGCCGGACATCTTCCCCCCGGGGTGGTGTTGCAGCATAACTTTGAAAGCGGCGGCAAAGCGATTCAGTTGGGAAGGCAACGCCCGCTTTGGGATTACTGGCTTTCGTGGGTCGGCCCGAGCCCGATCTTTGCGGAGGCGGCGCATCGGGTGCGCGCGCGGGGCGGGCGCATCTCCGCCAAGTTGCAGGTCGGCAATTCGCATGAACTGGCCACCGTCCCGTTCATTCCCGTCCCCGGCCTTCTCTATCGAAAGTACGCGGCGATGCATCAACTCGGCGTCAGCAGCGCCATGCAGTCGTGGTATTTCGGAAACTACCCCTCGCTGATGACCCGGGCGGCGGGGCTCCTCTCCTTTTCTCCGCTTCCGGCCACGGAATCCGACTTCCTTCTTTACCTGGCACGGAGGGAATGGGGGCAGTTCGCCCCGTCGGTTGCCAAGGCGTGGGCGCTTTTCGGGAGGGCCTATGAAAACTATCCGGCGACTCATTTCTTTGGCTATTACGGCCCGGTGCAGAATGGCGTTACCTGGCCGCTCCACCTGATTCCGCGCCGTCGCCCGCTTTCCCCCACATGGAAGATGGATTTCCCTCCCGGCGGGGATTATCTTGCCGACTGCCTCTCCTCAAACTTTACACTGGATGAAGCAGTGACCCTATGCCGCCGGATGGAGCGTTACTGGAAACAGGGGATGCGTCATTTAAGAGCCGCTTTCGAACGCTCCGGGAAGACTCCGGCGCAAACGCATGAGATCCAGGTCAGCGAAGCCGTCGGCCTTCATTTCGAGAATGCATCGGCTATTCTGCATTTCTATGAGTTGCGGGAGACTCTGGTGGATGCGGTTGACGCAGCCAAACGTCTTTCGACGCTTGCGCTCATGGAGGAGATCGTGAAAAAGGAACTCGTCCGCCGTGGCCAGTTCCTGAAACTGTTGAAAAAGGAGCCGACCCTTGGCTACCACTCGGAGGCGGAAGGGTTCAAGGTCACTCCAAAGCTGGTGGAGGAAGGAGTGGCTGCGCTGAAGGAGCTTCTGGCTCATGAATTCCCCGAGGTCCGGCAGCGGGCGCTCTCTCAAAAGCCATGGTTTACCGACTATACGGGCCAACTTTTCATTGAAGATGCCACTGCGCGGAACAGGGAATTGAAAGGTGGCGATCGCCTCCTGCTGCGTCGGGGCAAGGCTTCGCCCTGGGTCAGGACTGCTGATCCGGGTGTTCCTCTCCAGGTCTCCCCTTCGGCGTGGCGTGCGGTCCCTGTCTTGCCGATCCGGCATTGGCTGGTTCAGGGGGGCGGGGAGGCGTCTCCCCATGGTCATCCCGACGCTTGGGAGACGCCCCGAAGAGCGCCGGTGGACGCGGAGGCTTCGTTCCGTGCATTGCTATCTAACAAAGAACTCGCCTTTCTGGTCGACTTCGCCACTTCGGACCCGACGCGCTTCGGGTTGGCCGACGGCCCATGGAGGCCGACGGTTCTGCTTGATCTTGAGCCGGAGCGGCTTCGCCCCCGGGTGGAATTTCAGTTGGAGGCGGGCGGTCCGGGCCGAAGCCTGCGCGACGATGGCTACCTCCCCCCGCAACCTCTTTTTTCAACGGCTTGGGCTGAAAGCGCCCATGGTTGGCAGGCGGCTTTTGCGATTCCGTTGTCGAGTATCGGCCTTCCGACGCTTCGCCGCCCTTTTCGTCTGGCGGTAAGAATCGCCTTTTTTGAGCGCGAATCGGGCGAGCGGCGCGAGCTTTCCTGGATGGCGAGGACTCCGCTTCCAGCGCGGCTTGCCTGGGGCGACCTTAACCCTGCCACCGACTACGGCTGGGTCAACCGATCGGGGCGGGGACCGGCTCTTCGCCGACTTCCCGTATCCAGTCCCTGATCCATTCGACGGCTTCCAGGCCGAGGTCCGCGCAGCAGTTGGAGCAGAAGATGATCCCTTCGGTATCGCCCCGCTCCATCCAGCGAAGGTAGGCATCGCACTGCGCGCGGGTCTCCCTGCGCGTCAGCGGTTTGCCTTCCTCATAGTTCCACATGTAGAATCCGGCGAATCGGCGCTTGCCCGGCGTCCGGGAGACGACGGTGGCGATGTCGCGCTCCAGTTCGTCCAGTTCGGCAGGGGCTTTCATGTTCCAGTAGGTTATGACATCAAAGAGCGGCAGGTAGTCGCTCACGTCAAACCCGAGCTGCCGCTTGTACCAGACGACCCAGAGATCGAGCGGACGCGGCGAAAAACCGCCGAGCCGTTCGCGCATCGCCCGGATGCTCTCCACGCCATGCCGCCCGTGAATGTCGTCGGGCGTGACCTTGATCTTGAAGAAGTCATCAAGAACCGCGCCGGTGATATTCGGGTAGCGTTCGGCCTGGCGCAACACTTCGTCGAGGTCGCTGGCATTGCCGTCGTTGCGGCGCGAGCCGGTATCTCCAATCGCCGACCAGACGACCTCGGCCATCCCGGAGAGCGTTTCGCTTTCCGTGTCGAATGGAGGCGTTGGCGCGCCGCCCATGACGACCCGGCAGATCCGGTCGATCCCGAGATATTCGGCCCCTTCGCGCGGGGTCATCCGGTTGACGCCCGGCAGCTTCCATTTCTGGTTTCCTGCGGCGGCGTGGTGACTTCCGGCATTCTGTCCCCAGAGCCAGAAACAATCCTTGAGTTTTTTGTTCATGAAAAAGGTCAGGCCAGTTTTAGAAGTTTCCGGGCGTTGCCGGAAAGGATCGCCTCCCGGTCGGCGGCGGGAATCGGGAGCGCTTCGATCACCTCCCGCGCGAAGCGGATCTGCATCGGCCCCTGGAGCGGCACGTCGGTGCCGAAGACGAGCTGGCCTGTCCCGGCGAGTTCGACCACGCGCTCCATCACGCCGGGGTAGACATACATCAGGTGGTGCGCGGTGTCGACGAAGAGATTCGGCAGCGCCGCCTCCTGCACCCGCTCCAGCCCTTCGAAGTTTGGAAAGTACGGGTAGACACTGTTTTGATAGATCCCGGCGAGATGCGCCATGATGATGTTGGTCTGCGGGTGGGCCTCGGCAAAGCGGATGATTTCACGCGCCTCGGCGAAGCCGGTTCCCGGCATGCAGGAGCAGTGGAAGAGCATGAGCGGAGCCGCGCGGGCGACCTCGGAGAGGAACGCCCAGGCGCGCGGCGATTTCATGTCGTAGCCATGATAATCGGGATGGACCTTGATCCCGCGCATCTTTTCTTCCTTCTCCAGCCAGGCGATTTCTCCGATCGTCCCGGGAAAGACCGGGTTGACCACGGCGTAACCGAGCAGCCGCTGCGTGGAACGGAGCGCTTCGGCCAGTTCGCGGTTGCCTTCCGCGACATCATACATCAGCGAACGGGCGGAGGAAGCGCAGAGATAGTCAACACCGGCCTGTTGCGCATAGCGTTCGAGCGTCGCGGCGTCGGCCGCCCAGAAGGGAGCCTGGTTGATGAACCCGAGGTGGGCGTGAATGTCGATGACCATGGGTAGTTTTAGAGGTTGTGAAAAAAGCCCTTCAACGGCATTAAAATCATTTTTTCACAGCCTCTTAGAGTTCAATGATTTCGCGGCGCAGGGAAGAGAGCTGCTCAGGCGCGCCATTGCGCAGGATGACCCCATCCTCCCACCGGAACCCGGTGCCGCCGCGCGAGAGAAAGAGATCGACCATGAAGGTCATTCCCGCTTCGAGGACGAAGGTGGAGGAGCTTTCCAGAAAGGGGTATTCGCACTCCATCTGGCCGCACCCGTGCGCCGGGCCGTAGAGAATCGTGTCGCCATACCCTCTCGCGCGGATCATGTCGTGGACCCGGCACGCGACCTCGCCCGAGATCGCGCCGGTTTGCAGCAATTCGATCGCCAGGTTCTGGGCGTCGAGGCCGACCTGTAGAAACGCGCGCAATGGCGGCGCGGCCTTCCCAAGGACGATCGGGCGGCCGATGCTGGCGCTGTAGCCGGAGACTTTTGCGCCGACACAGAGCTGGATCACTTCGCCGGTGCCGATTTTGCGATGGGTCGGGCGGCTGATCGCCTGGCACGAGTTGGGCCCGCTGCAACACCAGACAGGGTAGCCGGTCGCTTCGGCTCCCTGCGAGAGCATGGCGGCGGTGGCAAGCCCGGCGATCTGCACCTCTGTCATTCCGGGGCGGATCGCATCGAGCACCCCGGCGAGCCCGAGTTCCGAGATCCGCGCCGCTTCACGCAGACAGGCGAGTTCCGCAGGCGATTTGCGGATCATGAGGTGGCGCATCACTTCATCCCCGTCGACGAAGGTGACCCCCGGGGCGGCGGCCTTCATCGCTTCGAGGATGGCGTGGGGAAAGAGGTGCCACCCGGCGATGGCAATGGTCCGGGCAGGGTAGGGAGCAAGGAGATCGCCCCACTCCGGCAGACGGGAGCCGGGGTAGGCCGGCTGGGAAGATTCGCGGAAGTCGCGCAGGGCGACGATTTCCGCAATGCGGGAGCGGGCGGCGGCAAAGGTGCGGCTCTCCGGCCCGATGAGCAGGAGCGGCTCCCCTTCGCTCGGGATCAGAACCCCGGCGGTCTCAAACGCAGGCCAGTAGTCGGAGAGGTAGCGAACATAGGCCGGTTCGCTCTCGGTGGAGAAGGCGAGCAGGAGGTCGATCCCGCGGGTAGCGAGTTCCTGCCGGACTCGCGCGGCCCGCTCGGCGAACTCCTGGTCGGAAATAACCGGAAGGTTGGACATGGGGCGACTCTAATCGTCCGGAGCGGTCGCGATCCATTGGCGCGAAAGGCAATTTGTGTGTTTTTACTTCAAACGGCGGTGTTTTCTCAAATCAGGGCGCTTTCCCGGGCTTGAGCCGCCCCCGGCGTCGCGGCCGGCGGCCGGTGGATTCGCGCAGGATCACGCTCGGGCGGACCAGGATCGGTGCAGGCGGCAGCGGCTGGGGCGCAGCGATCTGGCGGGTGAGCAGATCAAGCACCATCTCCAGCGTGCGGTCGATCTCGAGGTCGATGGTGGTGATCGGCGGGGTGGTGTGGGCGGAGAAGCCGAGATTGTCAAACCCGGCGACGGAGATATCCCCGGGCACGTGGATGTGATGGCTCTGGAAGTAGCGGATCGCGCCGAGGGCGATCTCATCGTTTCCGGCGAGGCAGGCCGTTGCCTTCGTCTTCTGCTCCACCAGTTGCCGCGCCATCCGGTAGCCAAAATCAAAGGTGCTTTCGTCTTTTTCGCGGACTTCCCGGAACTGGTGAAGAAGGGCCTTTCCGGTCACACCATGGTCCTTGAACGCCTGTTTGATCCCTTCCATCCGGCTGATAAAGCTATAGGAACCCATGTAAAAGCCGATCAGGGCAAACTCGCGGTGTCCCAGCTCCAGCAGGCGGCCCACCAGTTCCCGCTCCGCCGCCGCGCGGTCATGCTGGACGCACTGCGCCCGGGCCGGGGGGCCGCCGAAGTTCAGGCTGACATACGGGATTCCCGCCTGCGTGAGCGGCTGCATGGTCGGGGAATCGCTGTCGAGATGGGAGCCGAGGACGATGACCCCCTCGACTTTCATCACGGCGAAATCTCTGATGATGTCGATGTTTGACTCCATGAGCGGGTTGCCGATCTTGATCATCGGGCGCAGTTCGAGCGCTTCGAGGCGCTTTACCAACTGGATGAGAAAGACGCCGGTGACCGAGTTGACGAAATGCGAGAAGAGGACGCCGACCAATCCGCTCCTGCCCCCGCTCAGGCCGCGCGCGAGCGGGTTGGGCGTGTAGCCGGTAGCCTTGGCGGCGAGGCGCACCCGCTCCCGGGTCGAGCGGGAAACGCTCTGGTGCCCGTTGAGCGCCCGCGAGACGGTTCCGACCGAGAGCTTGAGATGCTGCGCCAGTTCCTCAAGAGAATGGCTGGTAACGTTGGCAGGGGATGATTGCACGTCTTCCATTAAGAGGGCGAATCAGATTCCAATGCAATGCCAAAAGTAGAAAAGGGGGTTGCTGTAGAAAACGTATAAATGACTTGTTTTCAGTAGTTTAAGTAAAATTGCAAGCGCTTGCGATTTTCTCCTTGATCTCGCCCTCCGTGCGGCGCTTAATGGAAGCATGTTTCCCCGTTCTTCCTTTGGGCCAAGACGGCACCCCGGTTTTTTTGCTTCCACCGTCCGTCGGGACGCCTGCGCTTTTACCGTGACGGAGCTGCTGGTGATCCTGGGGCTGGTCGCGGTGCTCTGCGTGGTGCTTTTCCCGGGAATCAAGCGGGCGAGGGAGCAGGCGCAGGCCGCAGAATGCGCGGTGAAGCTCCGCTGGATCGGCAATGAACTGTTGACGTATGCCACGGAACATCAGGGATGGGTCAAGGTTTCGGCCGCCAATCGCTGGTATACCTACCTGCCCGGGGTGGTCTCGACCCTCAAGGCGCCCGGCGTGGCGTGGGCGACGGCGGATTTCAGAAAGATCGGCTGTCTGACCGGGAAACCACCGACGATCAGTCATACCTACGGCCTTTTGCTCAATACCCAGACGCATGACGGCCTTTCCAGGATGGAGGAAGTAAACATCGGGGGGAGTATCTTCCGCGAGTGGTCGGACCGCATCCTGCTGCGTCCGCAACCGGGAAGCTACCCTTTCCTCGCCGATACCGCGATATCGGATGGAAACCAGGGAAGCTATTTTTACACCAGAAAAGACGGGGAAGGGTGGTCGCGACTCTGTGCCCGCCACTCGGGGAAGGTTAATGTCTGGTTTGCCGATGGCCATCTCGAAGCCTGTGATGAAGCGCGGCTTCGCGCGCTGAATGTTCTCTATGTCCGTGATAACGAGGGGCGGGAGAAGAAGTTCTGACGCCCGCTCTCCGGCTTCAATTAGCTAATGTTTTTCCATCATGAAAATGAATCGGTTTCTTCCTGTTATCGCTTGTTGTTGTCTGGGCGGGGCGCCGTTGCTGACTGCCGCCGCGCCGCCCGGGCCGGTCGCCGCCGCCGCCGCTGACGAAGTGCGGGCGGAAGCGTGGGGGTTTGATGCCGAAGATGCCACGGCATGCCTTCAGCAGGCGATTCACTCCGGGGCGCGGCGCGTGGTGGTCGGGAAAATGGGTAGCGACTGGGTGCTTTCCCGCACGATCGAGCTTGCTTCCAATCAGGAGATTGTTTTTGAGGATGGCGTCGTGATCCGTGCCAAGGCGGGGGAGTTCAAAGGGATCGGGGATGCGCTCTTTCGTGGCCGCGATCTCCGCAACCTGACCTTGCGGGGGGAGGGGAAGGTGATCTTCAGGATGCGCAAGCATGACTATCAAAACCCGGAAGAGTACCGGCAGGGAGAGTGGCGGCACGGGATCAACCTCTCGGGCTGCACCAACGTGGTGATCCGCAACCTGACGATCAGCGAAAGCGGCGGCGACGGACTCTATCTCGGTGCGGGGAAAAAGCCGTATTGCGAGAACGTCCTGGTCGAAGGGGTGATCTTTGAAGGTCATCACCGGCTTGGGATGGCGGTGATCAGCGCGCAACATCTCCTGGTGCGCGACTGCCGCTTCCGGAAGGCTTCCGGCGCTTCGCCGATGGGCGGGATCGACTTCGAGCCGAACCGGCCGCAGGAGCGGCTGGTCGATTGCGTGGTGGAGGATTGCGTCTTTGAAGAAAACCCGAAAGGAGCGGGCGTCAGCGTTTCGCCCAATCATCTCAATGCCGACTCGGAGCCGGTTTCGGTGACGATCCGCCGCAGCAGGATGAACGGCAACGCCCTCGGCGCGTTTCTTTACCCGAGCCGCCGCTCTGAAGCGAATCCATCCCGGGGACGGGTCGAACTGGTCGACTGCGAGCTGACCGGCAATACCTCCAGCGCCGTTCTCTATCAGGACCCGGTGGAGAATGGCGTCGAGATCGTCTTTAACCGCTGCCGCATCGACAACCGCGGGGCGAGGGGAGCGGCGCTTTCCATCCGCTGCGTGGAGGCGGCCGGGCGCTCCATCGGCAACCTCCGCTTTGAAGAGACCACGGTCGCGGACCAGGCCGGGCGCGAGCCGATTGCCCTTCGCTACCATGGCAACGGCGCGCTCTCCGATGAGATCACCGGCGCATTGACGACCGTTGTCGACGGGCGGGCGGAGCGTTTCGACCTCGCGGCATGGGTGCGCCGCGAACAGGCAAAGATCGCAAGGATCAATGCGCTCCAACCGGCCACGCTCGACCTGACCCACGCTTCCGCCAGCGGCACCGCCCCTCCCAGGGAGGGGAACGCTCAGGTCTACCTTCGTGGGAAATTTACCTATATCCAATATGCCCAGGAAGGGGAGAGCGTCGTCTTTCTGGTCAATGTGGCGCAGGTGGGTGATTACCATGGCAACACGAAGCTGGAACTGCACGCCCCGGACGGGAGACGGATCAGCCGTCATCAGATCCCGCCCAACTCCAAAGCCTACCCGATCCCGTTGGAAGCAAAACAGACCGGGATCTACCGGCTGGTCTGCGCCGGGACGGTCCAGCGGGTCGACATCACCAGCCAGCGCAAGGGAAACGGCATTCTCCTCGACGGGCACCAGGTCTTTCTGCCGATCGAGGGGCGGCTCTATTTTCAGGTTCCTCCGGGCGCGGAGGAGTTTTCGATCGGCGTCGCGGCTGATGCGGGGGCGGAGGTGGCGCTCGTTAACGCCCGGGGAGAAACCGTCATCCCTTCGCGCAGGATCGAGAGCATGGAACTCTTTAGCGCCGCGCGTGCCAAAAGCGCGGAACCGGAGATCTGGGCGCTGCAATTCTCGAAAGTCGGCTGGCACCTCACCCTCCGTTTCAACGCGCCCCTGCCGCCTTTGGTATCGACCGATCCGGCGACGCTGCTTCTTGCGCCGACGTTATAGACGGAGCCGGGTCGTTACCATACCATCCCGCCGCGCCGGGACCTTTAACATCAGCCCTTGACAGGTGAACCCGTTTCCGCTCTCGATCGGCGACAGCCTTTTCTTCGCCCGGAGAGTGGGGGCGATATCGATATCGTGCCGGTTCATCTTGCGTTTGACCCCGTGAAAGCTTATCCAGTCAGGGAGGACGGAAGGCAGTGCAACGCTCTTCATCCCGCTCCGGCCGGGTGCGCGTCGATGGCGCAGGCGCTCGCCGCCTGGATGATCTGTCTGCTGGCACAAGCTTCCTGAAATCTGTAAGCTCCTTTTTTTATGTCGTTTCCCAGACGTTCGATTCACCTCGATTTTCATACCATGCCGGGGATTGATGCCATCGGCAAAGATTTTGATCCTGTCGCATTTGCGCGGACGCTCAAGGAGGCGCAGGTGGAGTCGGTGACCCTCTTTGCCCGGTGCAATCTCGGCTTTGCCTATTACCCGACGGCGATCGGGATACCTTACCCGGAGTTGAAGCGCGATCTGCTCGGGGAGATGACGGCGGCCTGTCGCGCGGAAGGGATCGCGGTGCTGGCTTATTTCAATGCCGGGCTTGATCATGAACACGCCTTGCGCCACCGCGAATGGTGCAAGCTTTCCAAGGAGGGGCAGGTTTACGATCACGAAAAGATGGGGCACTTCTTTCGGAAAATGTGTCTCAACAGCGGGTATGGGGACTATCTGTATGGGATGATCGCCGAAGTTCTCGATCGCTACCCGGTCGACGGGATCTTTCTCGATTGTTTTCATTTGACCCCTTGTTACGGAGTGGAATGCTTGGATGGCATGAAGGCGGCGGGGCTCGATCCGCTCGACGATGGCGAGGTGGCGCAGTACGCCCGCATCGTGACGGAAGCGTTCCGGGAGCGGGTGGTCGCGTTGGTGCATGGCAGGGACCCCGGGCTCAAGCTCTGCTTCAATGGCCTCCCCTTCCGCCAGCAGCCGACGCATATCGAGCTGGAGATCCTGCCATTGGGCGGGTCGGGATATGACGCGCTGCCGTGGCAGATTCGCTATGCCCGCACCCTCGGGAAACCTTACCTTACCATGACGGGCCGGTTTCAGCGCGGCTGGGGCGATTTTGGCGGATTGCGGCCGGAGCCGTCGCTTCTGTTTGATGGTTGTTACTCCATTGCCCAGGGCGGCCAATGTTCCATTGGGGATCATCTGCATCCTCACGGTGAACTCGCCCCGGCCGTGTACGGGATGGTGCGGCGGGTTTATGAACAACTCAGGGAACTCGATCGCTGGTGCGATGGGGCGCGCCCGGTGGCGGAAATTGCCGTCGTCCACCCGCGTCTGAACCGGTTTCCCTCGGATTACGGCGACCATATCTTCAGCCTGATGGGTGCAACCCGGATGCTTAACGAATTGAAGCAACCATTTGATATTTGTGACGGGCTGGCCGACCTCTCGCCTTACCACGTGGTGATCCTGCCCGACGATGCGGTGGTCGACCCCGAATTGAAAACCAAACTGGAGGCGCATCTGGAACGGGGCGGCGTTCTCGTGGCGTCCGCCGCGGCCGGGCTTGATCCGGAAGGAAAGGCGTTTGCCCTCAAAGATTACCCCGTTGAATATCAGGGGGAAGAGCCGGAGCGCCCCTCCTATTTCATGGCCGCTTCGGAGGTCGGCGAGGGCATCCCTTCCATGCCGGTTGCCATCTATCAGCACGGCGTGGCGCTTGGTGTGAAGGGAGAGGCCGCCGTTCTCGCGGAGGTTTGGGGAAGCTATTTCCGTCATGGTGCGTGGGATCGCTATCATGAGTACCTTTATACCCCGCCGAAGGAACCGTGCGGACGCCCCGCGCTGGTGGAGGGCGACCGGGTGCTTCATTTCAGTTTTCCTCTTTTCCGCGGTTACTTTGAGCACGCGGTGGTCCCCTATCGGCGTCTTTTGGAGAACAGTCTGCATCGGCTTTATCCCTCGCCATTGATCCGAACGCGCGGGCTGCCGTCGTTCGCGCAGGTGAGCCTCACGGAGAACCGGGAGGGGCGGATGGTCCATCTTCTTGCCTACCTGCCCGAGTTGCGCGGGCGTAAGACGCAGATGATCGAGGAGCCGATGGTATTGCGGGATGTGGAGATCGCCCTGCGGCGGGACAACGACCTGGGTGGCGAAGCGTATCTTGCGCCCTCCGGAGAGCCTTTGGAAACGCGGGTGGAGGATGGCTACATCACGGTGCTGGTTCCGGAAGTGACCGGTCACGGAGTCGTGGTCTTCCCATGGATGCCGTCAGCGTGACTTCCGCCCCCGATCCCCGGCTGCATCTTTTGTGGTGGGGCTACTGGACGCTTGCCGCGCAGGGGTGGAAACACCAACGGGTATCGCGTCCCTATTGGCGGCTCTATTGGAATTCCGGGCCAGGTGCCTCGGTCTGGAGCGGAAAGTCGAGATTTGATCTTACGCCGGATGCGTTCCTGCTCATTTCTCCCAATGCCATGGTCTCCACGGCAAACGAGCGCCCGCTGGAGCATCTTTTCATCCACTTTCAAATCAGTTCCGGCGTCCTTGATCACCGGCCGAGGATGACCTCCGTTGCATTGAGCCCATTGCTGGAAGGTTTGCGCGACCAGTTGCTGGGCGTGTTTGCCTCCAGGCAGCCCTCCCCCTGGCTCTTTTCCCTGGCAATGCGATCGCTGGTTCAAGGCGTCCTGATTGCGGCTGACCTGGAGCACTCTTCCTCCCTTTGCAGCGATCCGCGCCTGCTGGCGGTCATGAGCCATATCGACGCCCGCCTGGCGGAACCGCTATTCAACGGAGAGCTGGCGCAGGTCGCGGGAATGAGCGTGAGTTCATTCAACCGGAGATTCAAGAAGGAACTGGGCTATTCGGTTCAGGACTTTATCCAGATCCGGCGGATTGAACGTGCGGGACAACTGCTGGAGTCGAGCCGCGACTCCATCGAATCAATCGCGGAGAAGACCGGCTTCTGTGATCGCTTCTACTTTTCGCGTATCTTCAAGCAGAAACAGGGGATCAGCCCCGCAGCCTTCCGGGAGCTTCACTGCGAACCGGGCGATTTTGAGATCGGGATCGGGTCGACCCCGGCGAGGGGAGGATGGAGAGGAAAACCAATGAAGTGAGCGATCCTCGGCGTCATTTCTTTGAGAGGCTGTGAAAAAAGCCCTTCAACGGCCATGGAGCACCTCTTTTTGGCTTTAACTGCATTCTTCCTTCCTTCTGTATTCCTTGAATACAGGCGGTCGTCAGAATTTCGTTATAGGCTAAAAATAGGTGCTCCGAGGCCATTAAAATCATTTTTTCACAGCCTCTGAGGATTCCTCCAGTTGGCGGCCCATCAGTTGCCGGTAGGTGGTCGGGGGAAAACCGTACTTCTGTTTGAAAGCCCGGGAAAAGAAGGACTCGCTGCTGTAGCCGCATTCATAGGCGATTTCTTTCAACGACATATCCCCCAGCGCGATGAGATGCTTGGCCCGCTCCAGGCGGCAGTCGATGATATAGTGCATCGGGCTGATCTGAAGGTATTCGTTGAAGAGACGGCTGAGGGTCTTGACGCTGGTCTGGCATTCGGCGCTCAGGCTTTGGAGTGTCAGTTTTTGATGAAGGTTGCGGCCGATATACTGCATCGCATGATGAAGAACCCGGGGGTATTTGTCCGACTCTGTCATGCGCGAGAGTTCGCTCATCAGCGAGTAGATCAAGACATTGAGATCCGCCGCAAGATAATAGGCTCCCTTGGTGACCACTTTCTTGATGGCGTCATAGATTTCCTCCAGCCGCTCCCGATCGTCGCTGGCAAGCCGGACGCACATGCCAAGCCGTTTGAGGTGGGAAAGGTATTCCACCATCCTCCCCTCGATGATCACCACTCGTTTTCTAAGGAAATCATCGGGCCGGAGCGAACGGGTCATCTTCCCGTCCGGCGGGCAGATGAGGAGGTCGCCCTCGCTGAGCCGGTAACGGTTGCCGCGATATTGAACGTCCACATTGCCTTCCACGATGTACTCGATGCTCCATCGGTGGTGTCGCTGGTCGCTGACCGAACATCCCTTCTGCCAGACGCATTCGCCGTAGGCGAGGCAATACAGCATGCTGCCCGAAGTCCGCGGTTCGGCTTCGCGGTTGAGCCAGAAATGTTCCTCAATCCGATAGGAGCCGGGGTGGTATTCATGGTAACGGGTGTGGCGATGGTAGAAATCGGTTTTGATTTTCACGCAGGGGGGATGTTGCTGCGTGCCAGTTTATCACCATCCGCCAAGGAGGGACAACCCTCTTTCACGCCCGTGCTGCGGTCAGGCCATGCCGATGAACCCAGCCATCCGCTGCGGGCTCATTTCCTTCCTTCGGTAGGTGGAAAGAAACAGCTCCTCCAGATCTTCGGGGACGATGGAATCGACGGCGACAAAACGTTCCTCCCTGGCGGCTTTCATCGCCGCGAAACCGAGGGCCTCTGCGACAAACGCCTGATTGACCGTCGTGAAAGCCGTGGTTTCCGTGCCGCACATGACGTTATAGAAGTGCCTCGCCAGATAGGGACCGCCATTGTAGTGAATCCGGTTATAGTAATCGTAGGAAAATGCTTCGACCTCTCCGCTGCTGTTGTTGGGGAAATAGCGGAGCACGCCGCGATAGCCGGGGTCCTGGGCGGAAAGCTGGAGATGGAGCGCGCCTTCCGTGCCGATCAGTTCATAGAGGCGGCTATGTCCCTTCATGTTGCTGAAATAGTTATGGGTATAGGTGCCAAAAACGCCGTTTTCGAGTTCGATAAGGCAGGCTTCATTGTCAGGCACGTCGACCATTTCCGCAAAGACGCAAAGATCATTCTGGATGTTGACGTCGCGATCCCTCCCCGCCATGTTCTGGAACTTCGAACTGGGGCAGTCGAGCAATTCGTCGCAATCGTGACACCGCAGGTCGTTGGGTTTGTTGCCTCCGATCAATTGCTGTTTGGAGATCATCGCCACCCTGTCGGGTCGCGCATCACAGAGGTAAAGCATGACGTCGAGATCATGAGTCGCCTTTTCGATCATCTGGCTTCCTCCTCCACGGATGGAGCGGCGGAAGGTGTGAAAAGGCCCGGTATTGGTCCGCTGCGAAAACTGAAAGGAGGCCAGCCGGCCAAGCCGCCCGGACTCCACCATCTGTTTGGCCCGGCGGATGATCGGCGCATAACGCATGACGTGGTCGACAACAATGATCCCTGCATAGTCGCGCGCGAACCGGACAATCCTGGCCACCGACTCCATGGAGGTATCCAGCGGCTTTTCCAACAGGACCGGCAGGTCCCGGCCTTCGAACTCGAGTAGGTTTTCGAGGTGACGATGGTTGGGGGAGGTGATCAACGCTCCGTCGGGCTGCACCTTGTCCAGCATTTCTTTGATCCCTTGAAAACGGGGGATCTCCAGGGAATTCCACTGGCATCCCCTCCGGTACATGTGGTCATCCGGCTCAAAGACGCCGGCGATCTCAATGCGCCCCTGCGTCGATTCCCGGAATTCCAGGGCGTGGCGTTTGCCCATTTCGCCGAAACCGATCACGACGACTTTCTTTATCATGTTCATTTGGATGGTTTGGACTCCTCGCGTTCGCTACCCGGATGATCCGCAGCGCGGCAAAGTTGTTCCCTGAGGGCGTCCAGCTTTGCGGTGATGGAAGACGTGCCGAACATACGGACGCGAGGCTCCAGATGAATCCCCTGGCGGGGATCAGCCGAAACCGACGGCAGGACGCGCTCGAGGAGGGCGACTTCCTGCCTGGCAATCCGGAAGTAGGCTTCGAGTGCGGCCGGGGCCCAGTTTCGACGCAGGCGGTAAATCTGATAGGTGTGAAGGGTGCTTTCCCAGATCGCCCCGCAGATTTCGGCATTCCCGAGTTCCTTCCGGGCCTCGTCCGCCCGGGTTCCGTTCAATGCGGCCCGGAAAAGTTCCAGCCCTGATTTCCAGAGGCCGCAGAGATGCTCCAGCCGATGGATGATCTCATCAAGATCATACTGGGTATGATGCAACTGATAGCTGTTGGAGAGATCGTCGCCCCTTTCATCCGGCTGCCAGCTTCTTCCCGCAGGGCGGCCATCGAGGGGGCCGGGCCGGAAAATGGCGGTATAGGCAAGCGTGTGGTTCTGCGGCCCGTGATAAAGAAAGGCGATGGTAAACGGATAGTAGAGCATGGCCGTTTCAAAAAGTTCCCACGCCCTGCGAACCAGTTCCGGGCTGCACCCCGGGAAATAATCGGCGGCAAAGGCTTCCAGAGCGGATTCCTTTGCTTCTCCATGGCGAAGGAAAAACCGGAAGGCCGCCGTATTGGCGCTCGGGTAATTGCCAAAGTTCCAACAGCCCATGAACCCGGCCATCCCTGTTTCCGTGAGATGGCGGGCTTTCTGATAGAGGCTGCCGATCATGGGCAGATTGACCACCGTGGCCAGTTCGTGCGTGGTTCCCAACTGTAGCTTGGCCATCAACGGCAGGCCGTGTTTGGCCGCCGCCCGGGCGCAGCGCAGGAAGCGTTCGGACGGCCCGGGGTAGGAAAGCGAGTATTCGTCAAAGAGAAACGCTTTCCTGCCGGGAACATCGCGCACGCCTCCCCGTTCGAAATCGGCCATGAGCATTGCCTCCCGGGGCAGCCTGGCGATCATCCTTTCCTGGGAATCCTCCCTCCATCCCCAGGACCAGTTCCATACGACGACCCTCGCCTTCCGGCAAAAGCGGGCAAGACCTTCAGAGACGAGGGAAACCACTTCGGCGGCGACTTCTTCAGGGTCGCGCTTGCCGCACCTGGGGCATTGAATCCGGGGTCGCCACGGTTTGGCGTCAAACGAGGTGCGCCTGGTGTGGCAATGCGCCGGGAATTCCGAAGAGGTAATCAGGATCACCCCCGCCAGGCCCGGCAACCGTCGCGCCAATTCCGCCGCTGCATCTGCCAGCCACTTCTTGACGACAGGGGTGGATGTGCAGAGGCAGCGGTAGCGGACGGGGCCTTCCGAGGGATGGAGTTCCACCTCTTCCTCCTGTCCGGCGGCTTCCGGATGGCGTTGCCAGAAGTCCGCCCAGCTTGTTGGAACCGCCCGGGGGGGCTGCATATAGAGCCAGACGGAGATTCCATGCCCCGCCGCTCTTTCGATGAGGCGCGCCAACGCCTGCTGGTGTTGCCGCGCGTTGCGACCCAGTTGGGTGAACGGTTCCACCGACACCAGATGGCGAAGCACGGCGTGAAGCCAGATCCCGTTGAACCCCTCGCGGGCGATCCGCGCCAGTTCCTCGTCGGTATAAGCCCGCTCGGCGGTGATGGTCTCATCTTCGAGGTCGCCATCCGGCGTCGTTTTGCTACCCTCGCCGAAACGCGAATCCGGCGAACGCCAGATGCGGATTCCGGGGATCTCTGTTGTATCCATTGGTAAACTCATGGAAGCGCGGGAACCTAGCCTTCAAAATTCGTAAACACGCCCTAATCCTCCAGCTTTTGTGCCAGCACATCGTCGACCAGGAGGGTTCCCTCCATGCAGAACGCGAGGCCGATCTCGGTAACGCCGGGCAGGTCGGGGCGGATTTGGGTGACGTGTTTGGTCCACTCCTGCGAAAGTTCGAACTGGTCCAGGCGGACGGTCTTCACATGATGTCGGCGACCCTCTTCGTTCCTGCCGTAAAAGAAGGCTCGCAGGGTCAGTTGACCGTCGCCTTTCGCCTGAAAGGAAACTTCGTAGCGCTCGCCGTCTGCGGAGGGGAAAATCTGGAAAAACCATCCATTCTCAATCTTTGCGGCATACCGGCCCGAGTAAACCTCTTGTGTTTCCATGGTCAGGACCCCCGTATCCGTCTGCTCATGAAGAGACCAGCGGTAGGGAAGGAGCGGCGGATTCTGCCCAAAGTGCCAAGGGCTCTTGCTGCCGAGATGGCGGGCGCGCTTCTTTTCCGTGTCGAGTGTCACCACCTCCTCAAAGCCTCCATTGGTCAAGAGCGGCGGTTCTTCTCCGAAGAGGACCGAACGGAAACTGCTGAAGGGATGAAACCCTCCGTCGCTCCAGGAACTGGTTTCGCTGGATTGCGTCGTTTTTCGGCTTCGGGCAACGTTGACTTTCCAGATGCCCGCCTTGCGGATTTCCGTCTCAATCGCCTTGGCCGGAATGCGGGCTTCCAGCACCCAGCGATCCTTCAGAACTCTGGTCGAAATTTCAATGGGAAGCTGTACGCCGGGGTCTCCGAAACCTCCCTGTACGCATCGGGAATCGTAAAATACCCCCTTCGGGTTGACGGCTATCTGGTAGTAGCTGTCGTCCAGACCATTGGGTTCAAGGAAAATCTCCAGCGTATCGTCGCCCCAGATCGCGCGATCGTCCCGTTCCCTGGCTTGCGCCTTGAGCTGGTCCACGTTGGAGTCGAAAGCCTCGATCCCAAAATATACGGCATCGTCATCGTAGAGAATCCTCACGGAAGTCTGCTCCCTGGCCGGTTGATTGAGCCCGGCATGAAAGCCGCTGGTGATGCGGGCCGTTTTCCAATCGGGCTCCGCCAGGACGCCGTCAACGACGATCGGCTCCGCCCGCTTGAGGGCGTTCACTTCAGCCCACGACTCGTTCTGTTGAAGCAGCTTCGCTTGCTCGATCCAGACCGACTTCAGTTGCTCCTTTTCAAAGGCGACGCGCTTGGAAATGATCGGGTCACCGGCAACGGCTTTTTCGGCTTCCCGGAGATATCCCAGCAATGCCTTTTCCACGCCCGGGTCGGTCAGCGTGCGCCCCAGCATGATCGAGGGCGTGCCGTAGACAAAGTGCCCCGGCGCTTCCTGCCATGTCTTGATCAGCAGATCGCGGTACGCCTTCATCGGCTTCGAGGCTTTGCCGAAGAAGCCGTCGGCCATCTCCTGCTTGATCGCTTCCAGATCGTGATCCGGATTCCATAGCAGACGGGTGGCTATATAGAGATCCTGAAAGCGCGCACGCCAGCTTTCCCGCACCGCAGGATAATCAAAGGCCGCAGGAAAATCCCCGTCGACAAACGACGAAGCTCCCCGCCAGAAGGTGTAGCCCTGTGAAGCGAGAAAGCGGATGTCGCGGGTGATGATTTCCTCCAGAGGGACATAGAGCACCACCTTCTGCGCAGCGGTGCCTCCCGCAAAGCAGTTATAGTATTCAAACACTCCCTTGCGATTGGGGTAGGCTTTCCAGGTTGCCATCATCTCGCGAACGACCTTGTTCGTCGGGCATGATTCGTCATCAAGCGCATGGCGGTAGCAGCGCCCGTGCGTGCAGAACTGCACGGAAAGCCGGGGGTCCAGATTGATGTTTTTGGGAGCATCCCGGAAATTCTGGTAAGCCCAGGCATAGATATAGGCATCGGGTTGTTTCTCCAGAACGCGCCGGGCGACTTCATTGATGTATTTGAAAAAATAGGTGCTTACCCGGCCCCTCTTCAGCTCGCCGGGATCGCTCATGGCCACGCAGTCCGCACATTCGCACCAGCCGCCCCCGTCGTTATTGCCGATCAGGAAACCGTCGGCCCGGGGGACTGTCGCCAGGAAATTTTCAATATAGCGGACGCCCAGATTCACCACTTCGGGCCGGGAGAGACAACGCTGTGCCACATAGCCATATTTCCCAACGGAGCCGCCGCTCTTCTTCCGTTCCCCGCGAACGAGCGCAAAATACTCGGGATGGGTATCGAAGTACTCTTCGTCCGGAACAAAATTGGCCAGGATATGACCGCCGCCTCCCGTGGTTGCGCCACGGTCCTTCAGCCATTCGGCATGCTCCTTATTCTTCCAGTGAATGGCGTTGACGCGAAGATTCATTTTGTTCCGCGCCATCCATTCCCACGTGTCATGATAGAAGACGCTGGTCTTCTGGCTTGATTCCGCAATGCGCCGTTCATCAAACCTAGGATTCCGGGCGATCCTGCCGTTTTCCACGCTGACGCTGCTTTTCTTCGGAACGTACTCGCCCTCTTCGCCCGGCATGAACCAGCGAACCCCGAGGTGATCTTCAATAAAGGTGTATGTCCCATAGAGCACCCCGATCGGTTTGCGGGCCGCGATGACAATCTCCGTGGGCGTGATACGGGTCAGAAACCCTTCGTCTGAGAGTTTTTTCAACTCGTCTTCCAGGCCAAACCGCCGGGCCGGTTCGTTTTCCGGTGTCACCAGATAGATGGGTAGCCGATCGTCCATTGGAGCTGTGCCGGACTCAATTGCGATATCAGCTCCGGTGACCTTGTGGAAGTAAGTCTTGAGTTCCCGCGCAGCGAGCTGTTCCGAGCCGGATGCCTTTGCATCAAGGACAATCCCGCACCGGGCTTCGCCTTCCCGAATCAGATCCGCGGCGGCCCCGGCATGAGCTGGAAAAATGACGGAGAAGACCACCCCGGCGATGGCAAGGCCGCGCCTCAAGTGGACGGCCACCCTTATAAAACTTGCGTTAAGATGCTGATACATGTTGATTCAGGGGCTTTTTCTCTCCGACCATTGTTTGATCGATACCTGGTTGACGCCCACCTTCAGCGTCGTCAGGGCTTCTGCATTCAGGCTTTCGCAATGCCCGTCGGCGAAGGCGATGTTTGCCCGGCCCTGATGTCGCAGGTGGATCTTCCAGGTCGTTTTCGGCTGGTCGGCAAACGCCACGTAATTCTGGTACGACAGAGCGCCCGCCGGCTTTTCATCAAGGCTATCCGCCAACAGGGGGGTGCGGGGCGTGTGCAGCGCAAGCGTCCTGTCAATGACGTCATAATGGCCGCCCATCGGCTTCACAAAGCCGTACACATTGAGCCAGGGAGCTTTTCCCCTGGGATCGTCGACGGTAAGGGGAATCCATGACGGGCAGTGCCACAGTTGGAAGTGTTCATCCTTTCGATACGACGGCAGGTAGTTGTTATGGATGCTGATGGCCATCATCCAGGGCGTCTTGGTTTCTTCATCAAAGGTCTTGGGAAGAATCCCGTTGTGTTCTCCGGCGTAAAGAAGCAGACCCGCGGCAATCTCTTTCAGGTTGTTAAGGCATCGGGTACTTCCGGCGATGGAGCGGATCGACTGCAAGCCGCTGACAAGCACCGCGACCAGGACACCGATGAGGCAGATCGAGACCAGCAACTCCGTCACGGTAAACGCACCTGGGCGCCGGGTGTCATTTCTGAAGATCATGCCGGATTCAACTTGCACGGGATTGCGGTGCCATTGCCTCGCCGTTAATGGATGACTTCGTCGCCCTCCTTCCGAATCCAGTCCCGGACCCACTCCACGGCGTCGAGCCCGAGATCGGCGCAACAGTTGGAACAGAAGATGATCCCTTCAATAAGATCCCGGCGGACCCAGTCGCGGTAGGTTTCGCATTCCCGCTGGATTTCCTCCAGGCTCAACGGCTTGCCTTCCCCGTAGTTCCATAGGTAGCAGCCGGCCAGCCGCCGCTTGCCGGGCGTCTTGCGGACCACCGTCGCGATGTCGTCCTCCAGTTGTGCGCTTTCCGCGGGGGCCTTCATGTTCCAGTAGGTGATGACATCAAACAGCGAAAGATAGTCATCAATATCAAACCCAAGCTCCCGCTTGTACCAGACAATCCAGAAGTCGAGAGGCCGGGGAGCCTTTTCGCAAAGCTCTTTTCGCATGGCGGCGATTTTCTCCACGGAATAACGGCCATGGGAGTCGTCCGACGATCGCTTTGATTTGAAGAAGTCGTCCAGGATGACGCCGGTAATGTTCTGATGCATCCCCGCCTGCCTAAGAACCTCTTCCAGATCGCTCTGGCCATTGTTGCGCGTCGACCCGCTGTCGCCGATCGCCGACCAGACCACCTGGTTCATTCCCCTGAGCGCATCGGATTCGCCATCAAAGGGCGGCTCGGGCTGCCCGCCCATCACCACCCGGCAGATATTGGGGATTCCAAGGTAGTTGGCCCCCTCAACCGGAGACATCCGGTTGATGCCCGGAAGTTTCCAGCCCTTGTTACCGGCTGAAGCGTGATGGCTTCCGGCGTTTTGACCCCAAAGCCAGAGACGGTCTTTCAGTTTTTTTGACATATCGCGGTATCGGTTCAGCAGCGGCCTTGTCTTCCGGCGCAGCGTCGCTTTCGGTTGAGCGCAAGGCAGAGGACCACGCCTCCCAACGTCAACCAGAGGGAGGAAGGCTCGGGAATCGCCGCCAACAACCTGCCGCCGCTCCAGAGATCGTAGTCCGCGCCCTCAAGCCAGGCGTTTTCAGCCAGTGTTGAATGATAGTAGATGTTCAACCCCGGGGAAAGATCCAGCGCGCCTTCCAGGGAAGCTTGAAGCCCATCCGGAGTCGTGTCCCACCCGGCAAGGTCAAGCACGCCGATATAAAGGGCATTCACTCCTGCCGTTCCGGTAAGCGTCAGGCGGTTGCCGGCGTCGATTTTCAGGACGCCGAGGTTGAAGTTGCTTTGACCCATGCCTTCCGCCCCTTCGTCGTTGAACCCGCTTCCCGCGAGGCTCAAAGTATGGCTTCCATCCGTGCCGGTGCTGAACCGGAAGGTGGAGCGGGTCAGGTCGGAGCCTTCCTCCTCTGCGGTCTGCAGGGCGACATCTGCCTGAAACTCGAAGATTGCGGAGGCGCTGCCGTGCACCGTTCCCCCGGAGGCCACGGTCACATCCTTCGTAAAACGCAACTGGCTGTTGTCAAGGGAGAGCGCGCCATGGTTTTGCAAGGCGGCGTTGACCACGGCATTGGTGGCATCAAACACCCGCAGTTCGCCGCCGCTGCCGATCGTCGTCGTGCCGGTCGTCGTCCATTGGGCTGCCGTACCGGTCAACTGCAGGGCCTGGTAGGTTCCCGGCGCGTCGGCGCTGAAGGTATAGGATGCCAGATCCGTCCTGCTTTGGGCGCTGTCGAGACGGAAGGCGTTGTTTCCTGAAAACGAGATGTTGGCCGTGACGTTGGTGTGATGAATCTGCACATTGCTCACGCCACGATAGGAGAGTACTGCGTCATCAACGGAAGCGGTCGCTCCATTCAAGGCTGAAAGGATCGGGGCATTCGAAATAAACTGAAGCGTTCCGCCATCGTGAACGGTAAGCGCGGCCACTGAGTTGCCGGTGGTGCCGCCGGTCATCTGAAAGCCTTTCATTTCCAGGATCGCCGTATTGCTTACGTCAACAACGTTATCGGCGTTGGTATTTGCGGCCTGGCCCACGTTAAGGTAGTCGGTCGTCCTGAAGTATCCGCCTGTCATGATCAGACGCGAATACCCTCCGGTGATGGCGTTGGTGTTGAGCCTGACATTGCCGGTTACTACGATGTTGCCGCCGGTCTGATTGATGATGCCGCGGCTGGTGTTGGTGCCGCCAATCCGAAGATCCGCGTTGGTCCAGGTCCCCGCGGAGATGTCTGCCTGTCCATTGCTGCTTCCGTCCGAGCCGATACGCATGGTGCCGCTACTGGTATCAAGGTTTCCGCCATCAATCTTGAGGTAGGACCACAGAGAGGTATCTTTACTGTTGACGCGCCCGTCGCCGTCAGTTGCAAAGGTTAAGGTGGAATTGGAATTGGTCAGACGAAGGGTATTGGCACCTTCGACGCGAAAATCCAGAATCTGCAGATTTGCCGGTAACACGGTATTGTCAAGGATCACGGTCTTGCTCCCGCTGTTGCTGATCGTGGCCCGGTTGGCTGCGGGCAGGCCTGCATCCCAGTTGGCAGCATTACTCCAGAGGCCGCCTTCCGAAGAAGTCCATGCGGTCTGCGCAAACAGGCCCATCGTGGTGAGACAGCAAGCGGCTAGTGTGACAAGCGCCAATGGTAGTTTTTTTGTCTTCATGTGCCTTTGGTGTTGGGGGTCTTTTCTCTTGGGGGGTACGGGGAAGAGTGCCGATCCCGAAGAGTTTTGCAGCATCCGCCTCCCCGGGACAAGCTGCAACCTTTGCACTATCGGTCCCAACGCGTGCAGTATTTTGTCACGGGCGGTTTGCCGTCGGTTATCAAATATTTCGGGAGGCTGTTGAAGGGCTTTTTTCACAGCCTCTCAACGGACCAGTTCGAAACGTGTTCCCGCCTTGACCTCATTGCAGATTCTTGCCACCTCAAGGGCATGGCCGGGGGTGATGGGAAAGTCGCGCCCTTGGCGGATCGCCGCATAAAGGTGCCTCCAGATGTGCTTGGGATGATCGACCTTCTCCAGGTCGACCGGAAAACGCTTCTCCACCCACGCAAAGGGCGGCTGGCTGCCCTGTTCTGCGGCGAGATGTTTCAAGGTAATGTGGATGCCGCTACAGGTAAGGCTACCCCGGCTGCCAAAGATGACATATTCCGGCTGCGCCTGCGCGACGCCGCAACTGATCTCCACATCGACCACCCGGCCGTTTTCCCCCGTCAGGAGGATGCGGGCATGGTCTTCGGCATCTCCGGTGCAGAGCACCTGCTGGAGATTGGACCAGAGGTTGACTACGGGCGACTCCAGCAGGACCAGAGCATGGTCGATCAAATGCGGCCCCCAGTTGTTGACATGACCGCCGCCGCTGGCCACTGTGTTCTGCCAATTCGTATAGCGAAGAAACGAATGCCGGTGCAGTTTGATCTGGTAGATTGATCCCAACACTCCTGAGGCGCAGATTTGCCGGATCGCCTGAAACTGCGGTTCAAACCGCCGGTTGTGGCGAAAATAGACCCGACCGGGATATTTTTTCACCGCCATCCTCAACGCCCGTTCGCCTACAGCGTCCACAGCGATCGGCTTCTCCACGAAAACCATCTTTCCCGCCGCCAGCGCCATCAACACATGGGCGACATGATCGATGGACCGTGTGGCGATCGCTACCAGCTCGACTTCGGGGTCTCGCAGCAACGCTGCGGCGTCGCAATACCGTTTCATGCCGGGTGCCTGTCCGCCTGCCTCCCTCAGATTTTCTTTCACGGTATCGCACCCTGCCGTGATCTGAAACAGCTCGGGAAACTCCTGAAGCTCGCGGATGAACATCCCTCTCCCGGCGTAACCGAGTCCCCAAATGCCAACGTGAATCGGGTTCGCCATAGGATCACCTCCCCAGAACGCTACGGATCAACCCGAGACTGACTTTAAGGTCAAGCATCGGCTCCCGCAGATGCCGGTCGTGTTCAACATAGACCCAGCCGCTCCACCCCACGCGGACCAGTTCTTCGAGAACCGGACCATGGCTAAAGCCGTTATTGCCCGCGCCAAGTTCGCAGAAGCGAAAGCCCTCCCGGCCCGATGCATCCTTTTCTCCGGTAAGGAAGACATCTTTGACGTGAAGGACGGAAAGACGCCGGTGATACCGGCGAATCACTTCCACCGGGTCGCCGCCAGCAACGCTGAGATGCCCCGTGTCGAGGATCAACCCTGCGTCCGGACAGGCTTCCAGAAAGTCCTCCACCTCCTGCTGGCTTTCGATCCTCGCGCCGAGGTGGTTGTGCAGTGACGCCGTAAGATTCCATCGACGGCAGGCGCGGGAGAAAAGTTGACAGCGGCGGAAGTACATTTCCAGAGGCGTCTGCCGATTCCCGGCAGTGGGCGTCATCCAGACATATTCCTTTCCCAATGCCGCCGCCCATTGAACCAGCAGTTCGGGGTTGGGGGCATGGCAGGTGCTGAAATGCATCCCCGCCCGCCGACAGATCGCGGCGCGTTGAACAAGATCCGGGGCATCGTTGGCCGCCAGCTTTTCCACTCCGCAGAACCCCGCTTCCCGGAGTTCGTGCAGACGAGCCTCCAGATCGAAGCAACCTCCCTCCCAGACGCTCATGCCATAATCCGCAACACCGATATTGATGGATGTCATAAAGATAGTAGTATGGTTTGCCAGCCTGGCGGGAACAACTATCAGGTTTTGCATCATGAACGCAATCTTTTGTACTATCTTGTCAAAAGGAAGAAACTTTCACGGTTTTATCCTGGCATTGTCATAGGGATCGCGGGACAAGAAGCAGGCGACACCGGCGATTCGGAGGGCAGGATAGTGAAATGGATCGGGCGAATCGTGCATGGCATCGACCTTGACCTTCCATGTCCATCGGCGGCATTCTGGCTTCCCTCAACCGACTCCGCCTGTTCCTGCTCCATGTCATCACCCTCTCTCTCTTCCCTGCCATTCAAAGGCGTTCAGCTTGACCTGGCCCGCCAGCCGGAGACGCTGGAGTTGATTCGTTCCTTCATCGATTTTGCCGCCGGTTATGGCTATAACCATCTGGTGCTCTACCTTGAGGGGCGCATTCGCACGAAGTCATTTCCGTTTCGCAAGGCAGATCAATCGTACACTCCGGAAGAGATTCGAGACATCGTCCATTACGCGCAGGAGCGGGGCATGGAAACCGTGCCGGTGATATCCCTCTTCGGGCACGCGGAACACTTTCTTGCGTGCCGCGAACTGGAGGGACTGGCCGAACTGCGTGAGGGAGGGATGGGGCGCTTTTCCCGCACGAAGAACGTCTTTTGCCCCTCATTGGAGGCCACGCGCGACTTCATCGGCACCTACCTTGCAGAAGTGGCCGAACTGTTTCCTTCGCCATATTTTCACGTGGGGTTTGATGAAGTATGGGATATCGGCTATTGCAGCCTTTGCCGCGAGCGTTTGAAGCAGGAAACCCAGGCCGACCTTTTTCTCGAGCATCTCCTTTTCTGCCACCGTCTCGTCTCCGGCGAGCTGGGTAAGCGGATGATCATCTGGGATGACCTTTTCGATATCTACCCCGGGACGCTGGAGCAGGTGCCCCGCGACATCATCCTATGCTCATGGCATTACGACCAGTTGGTTGATCTTCCGGCCGGACATTGCGGCGGCCCCAGGGCGGATCATCTGGCGCTCTATGACAAGCTGGGATTCGAGTATCTGTTCGCTCCATCTTCGTTTTCCATCCGGAACGTGGAGACTTTCAGTGCCTACGCCATGAGGCGCAAGCCGCTCGGTGCGTTGATGACGACATGGGCATTGGAGCGGCGGTTCCTTCTGTCGGACTACCCCACCATAGCGTATGCCGGTTTGTTGTGGAGCGGTTCCGCTCCCGACGCATCCGGGGCGGAGTTGCAGTATCGCGCCATCAGGGAAGTGACCTCCTGCGCCGATGCCACCGGGGCCCATCTGCTCAAGGCCTACCTGAACACCCGCGACATCGAACTGGTTCCGGTATGGTCATGCTACCTTCGGGGACCTTTAAGTGAGCAGGAGTTTCAGCATCGATCCCTGGTCGAGGCTGCCAGGTCATGGATGATGCCGCAGACAAAGTCCGGGGGAGGGGCTCTGGCGGACCACGTTTTGCACGATATCGCCCTCGACCTGGAAACGGAGTCTCTTTTCTTTGAGTTGCGCGAAGTGCTTTCGGGGCTTTATGGCCAGGGCAGCCAACCGGCGGAGAAGGCGTCGTGGAAGCGTCGGGCAGCCGCCTGTCGCACGCGGATGGAAGCCCTCCAGGCCCGGCGTCGGGATCAATGGAACCTCCACCGATGCGGCCTTCATCCCTGCAGCGCGGCCGATGTGCTGGACTCCGTGCTCGCCATGCTGGACCGTGCCATTGAAGGGAGGTCGCGCGTCCGGGCCTTGCTGAAAATCAGCTTTGGGGTCGGCCAGGCCAATCTTGACGTTCTGTTAAAATATCAGGGTAGCCAAGAGTGGGAAACGGTTGCGGGCGGCTTCAGGAAATCTCCAGGAACGGAGAACAGCGTCTGGTTTCCATTGGAAAACGGAGAGCCGCCCGAGCAGGTGCGCATTGAAGGCTGGGGATACGTCGGAGTGGGAATCATCTTCGTGGAAGTTGAAGGCCCCTCCCTGCATCTCCAACCGGCATCGGTCCGCGCCGTTGGCGGAAAGGTATGGAATCCCGAAGCGCTGCTCGAGAATGGGCGGGATGCCTGTATTCTCGGGGAAGGAGAACAGAAGGCCCGGGCGAAGTTTCTCAACCCGGAACTTTCCAGGGTGCGCCATGTGATCGAAGTGCAACTGAAGCAGGTTGGGACTGCTCATTTTGTGAACGGTCGGCACGGAACGGACGGAGGTATCCGGTAGGGCAACGGGCAACAGGATCGGCCGATGACCTTATCGACTACTCCTCGCACGGGGGGGGCACAGCGTCATCTACCTTGCCAAGTTGGAGATCCCCAGCCTTAATGCTGGTTTCGGAACCCCTCCTGCCATTACAAGCGTATTCCCAATTCATTCATGATCCGTCGTCTCAATCGCTCCACCGACAAAGCTTATTCCCACATTCGCCGGAAAATTTTCTCCGGCGAGTTTAGCGCAGGACACCTGCTCTCCGCCCAGGACCTGGCGCTGGAGGTCGGGGTGAGCCGCACGCCGGTGCGCGACGCTTTGCGGGTACTGGAGCAGGAGGGGCTCGTTGAACTGAACCCCCGGCAGGAATCGCGCGTGAAGAGCCTCAGCTACGAGGAATTTCGCGAGTTGTGCGAGTTGCGCATCGCGCTGGAGAGTTACTTCGCCGCCCTTGCCGCCGAGCGACGCACAGAGGAGGATCTGGCCGTGCTCGAGGGCAGCCTGCAAAAGATGAAGCAGATCGGGGCACGGCTCGTCGATACCGATGCCGATGAGAAGCGCCGCCTCATTGGCGAACTCGCCGCAGAGGATATGCACTTTCATATGACCATCGGAGGAGCCGCGCGCAATCAGCTCCTTAATCGCGAGCTGAACCGGCTGCAGATTCTTTCCCGGATCATTACCATCCGCCACGACGGCAAAGGCGACCTTCACGGCGAACTGCTCCGGATCAACCTCACGGAGGTCTGGGAGGCGCATATGAAAATTTTCGACGCCATCCGGCGCGGCTCCCGCACCACGGCAAAGGCGGCCATGGAGTCGCATCTCACCCACGGCATGCAGATGCAGTTGGAAGCGAAGCGTCGCATGGATCAGGCGGTGCCCGCCTCTTGGCCTGCATGATTCCGGAAGGTTTTTTCTGAAATTCCCGGGAAGGTGCGATTGTATATCTGTGTATGCACAGAAATGACGTCATCCGGTTCGCCATGACAAGCGGAAAAGCGCAGCAGGCCGGAAGCGGGCGATTCCGCCGCCCGGCAGGCCGCCGGAATGCTCTCCCTATGGATTGAAGCGCTTCAGAGCGCGGCTGGCGACCTCTTCGCCGATCGTCAGGCAGGCCGTGGCAGCGGGGGAGGGGGCGTTGCAGACGTGAACGGCGAGCCGGCTCTCGCGGATGAGGAAATCGTCCACAAGCGCTCCATCGGCGGCGAGCGCCTGTGCGCGGACTCCGGCCGCCGCCGGCTCCAGATGCTCGGCGCGGATCTCCGGCAGCAGCTTTTGCAGCGCTTTGACAAAGGCGGCCTTGCTGAAGGAGCGGACATACTCCCCCATTCCCATCTTCCAATGCTTCAGGGCCAGCTTCATGAACGAGGGATTGGCAAGCGTCCCGAAAAGCTCGCCGGGGTTGATATCGCTCTTGCGGTAACCCTCTCGGGCAAAGGCGAGGACGGCGTTTGGGCCGCATTCGATGGCTCCGGTGATCCGCCTGGTAAAGTGAACTCCAAGGAACGGGAAGGACGGGTCCGGCACGGGGTAGATCAGATGGCGCACGAGGTGGCGGCACTCCTCTTTAAGCAGGTAGTACTCGCCCCGGAAGGGGACGATGCTACAGCCCGGATCGAGATCCATCGCGGCGACCTTGTCCGAGTAAAGCCCGGCGCAGTTGATGACCAGCCCGGCGGCGTGCGTCTCCTTGCTGGTGCGGACGTGCATGACGGTGCCGGCCTCCTCAAGCGCCTGCACCTGCTCGCCGTAGCAGATCCGGCCCCCGATCTGCCGGATCTCCTCCATCAGCGCGCGGCAGACACCCGGGAAATCGACAATTCCGGCGTCCTCCACGAAAAGCCCCTCGAGCCCGGCGCAGTGCGGCTCAATCTCCCGCAGTTCGTCCACCGTGATCTTCCGGCAGCGTACGCCATTGGCCTGCCCCCGCTCGTGAATTTTTGCAAGCCGGGGCAATTCCGCGTCGTCGGTCGCCACGATGACTTTACCGCAGAGCTCAAAGGCGATCCCGCGTTCGCGGCAGAAATCGATCAGCGCCAGCCGCCCGCGCACGCAGTTCTTTGCCTTGAGGGAGCCGGGGGCGTAATAGATGCCGGAATGAATCACGCCGGAATTGTGCCCGCTTTGGTGCCGGGCAGGCCCCTCCTCCTTATCAATGAGGGTAAGGGGGAGGCCGGGGCGGGCCTTGAGCAGCCGCCATGCGGTCGCAAGGCCGACGATGCCACTTCCGATGACGACGATTCGTTGAGATGCCATTTGCGCCGATCGTATATTCGTGTATACATAAGTCAAGCAGACTCCACGCCTTGGAGCACCAAAACCGCCGTTTTTTCCCACAAACAGCGAGGGGGGATTTGTCTTGCGATTTCCCTCGTCCATCCCGGAGAATCCATGCGTCGACGCTTTCCCCCTGTTGAACAAAAAAGCACAAAGGCATGCAGAATCGTCATCAGTCCGTCAACCGCACGACCGAGAAAGCGCTCAACTATATCCGCCAGGCCATCCTCACCGGCCAGTTCCCGGCGGGCACGCTGCTGCCGACAAACAACCTCGCCGACGAGATCGGCGTGAGCCGTACGCCGATCCGCGACGCCCTGCGCCAACTGGAGACCGAAGGGCTGGTCACCATCGCCCCCCGGCAGGAGGCCCGGGTCAAGGAACTGACCTTTGAGGATTACAAGGAGATGTGCGAGCTTCGGATCGCGCTGGAGACGCATGCCGCGCAACTGGCCGCCCTGCGGCGGACGGAGAGCGATCTCGAGCAGATCCGCTATCATCTCGACGCGATGGCCGCGCTGGTCAAGGCTGCCGCTTCGGAGACGGAGGAAGAGGATGAGCGCCGGACTCAGGCGATCGCCGAAGCGGACGTAGCCTTTCACCTCGCGATCATTGAAGCATCGGGCAACCGGCTCATCAAACGGGAGGCGATTCGTTTCCGGGTGATCCAGAGCCTCGTACGGCTGCCCAGGAGCGTGAAGACCCTCCGGGAGGGTGCGGTGGAGCGTCCGTGGGTGCAGTACAGGAACCGGCCTGCCGATGTCCTGCAGTCGCATCAGGATATTTTTAAAGCCATCCGCGATCAATCCTCCGCGCGGGCCTATGAGACCATGCGCGATCACCTTGAGAGCAGCCTCAAGGTCCAGCTCCGCATTCTTCGCGCGTTGAAGGATCAGGAGATGCAGCGGGCGATGGGGCACTCGTTGATCCCGTAACGGCTGTGCTGGCGCTGTGGAAGGATATCCTGGCCAAATCTTTAGCGGAAACCGTTCTTGTCTTCGGCTTGTCGGGAGTCGTTTGCTTTCGTATGCCTAATCTATTGAATGATCTCCGGCGGAGCCTTGCGAGTCGACGCTTCGATTGCCGGAGCCTGGATCGGTAAGCGCCAGATTACACCAGGCGGGCGAAGGTGTTGGCTGCGGCTGGCGTGCCCGCGCTGGCAGGGAGGGTGCCGCAGGCGATTTCTTGGTCGATATCGCCGAGCGTCCGGTCCAGAGCGTCAAGGAAACGGTTCTGCAATTCCTGCGTATGGCTTTGCATGAGGTAGAGCTGGGAGGAACCGAGAAAGCCCCGATGGACAAGCCCGCGGATCATGAGAACCTTGGCTGCGGTTGACTCGCAAGCTCCAAGGCCAAAGGTGATGGAAGGACTGGGCGGCATCCCGCCGATGGTGATTTTGCAGGCCGGATGGGCTTGCGCCACCTGGTGCAGGCGCGCACAGAAGCCGGTTCCGGACTCCCAGATGGCAGCCGAGGCGTGGGTTGCCTCCATCTTGTTCAGACAGGCAAGAGCTGCGGAGGTGCCGACGCCGTCGGTCCAGTAGCTACTGGAAATAAAGCTGGGATCAGCGGCATCCATAATGGCTTCGCTACCGACCAGAGCGCCGCAGGGAAAACCGTTGCTCATCGCCTTGGCGTAGACCGCAAGGTCGGGATGCAGCCCCAGGCGTGTATGGGCACCGGGAAAACCAAAGCGCCAGCCACTGGTGATTTCGTCCAGGATGAAGAGGGCCCCGGACTCGGCGGCAAGGGTTTTGGCCACGTGAACAAACCGGTCGGCCGGCAGGTGGGAACGCATCGGCTCCATCACGATTGCGGCAGGTTTGCCCCCAAGCGATTGGATGGCGTGACGGAGCGATTCCGGATCGTTATAACGGAAAGGGGCGGCGGTTCCCTTCAGTTCACGGGGAACGCCCAAAGGTTGGAGGCCGGGGAGGAGGTGGCCGTCAAGCGCGGCATCGTCTCCGATATTGGCGGCCAGATACCAGTCATGCCAGCCGTGGTAGCCACAGAAGGCAATGCCGCTTCGACCGGTCGCGGCCCGGGCAACCCGGACGGCCATGGCCATTGCCTCGCCGCCTCCGCGACAGAAGCGGACGCGCCCTGCCCATGGGTGGAGGCGCAGGAGCAAACGGGCAAGCTGATCCTCTTCCGGGTTGACCAGGGTGCAATAGGTTCCGGCGGAGAGCCGTCGGCGCACGGCGCGCGAGATCGTTTCATCTCCATAACCGAGCAGCACGGCTCCGACGCCACCGGCAAAGTCGACATAGCGTCGCCCGGTCCCGTCCCAGACGTTGGCGCCGTGACAGCGCGAGAAAAAGGTGGGCCAGCTTTGCGGATCAAACTGTTCCTGCCGTTTCGACATCAACCCGGTGCCACACGAGATATGGGTTTTCACTTCAGCCCACTCCGCCTGCGGCGTTGCCGGGGCTTCACCCAGAACGTGCTCGGCGTTGTGGTAGAAAATATCCTCCAGATCACCGCCGGTGAGGCCGGTGGCTTCGGCAGCTTCGCGTAAAGCGGTCAAGGACTCAATGCCCAGGAGCGTTAACTGCCGGTTGAGGGCCTCCGCCGAAGGGTCGCCCGGGTTTTCGTAGAGCCAGTGGAAGGTGTTGCCCAACGTGAAGCCGCGGGCGCGAAAATTGCTGACCGGGTAATCCGACCCGAAAAGGACCCGTTTCGGCCCGAGGCACTCCAGGGCGGCTATCATCCCCTGGGCTTCGCAGACGGCGGAGGTGTCGATCCAGGCATTGTCGATCTCCCGCAGGAATTGCAACCCCTTGAGGGCATGACGATGGGAGAAGCTGCGGGCCACATGCGCCAACATCAAACGGCAGTCGGGATATTTACGGCAGAGCCGGAGGATGCTTTCCTGGTTGGCGGGGTCCGCAATGGCTCTATCCCTGACGATGTGCATCATCAGAATACCCCGATGTTGATGCAGCAGCTCCCACATCCATTCCGGCGCAAACTCTTCCATGGCGCAGTCGTACGATTCCTTTCGCCCGGAAAAGAAATGATAGACTTTGAGGCCCTTGCAGAGCGGGTCGGAAAGGGTCCGGTCCACGGCTTCCGGGGAATCTCCAGGCGTCGCCAGCGCGAGATAACGCCACCCCTTTTCACGCCGGACTTCCTCCCTGATCCAGGGATTGACGGCATCGCAGTCGATCCCCTTGGAGGGATTTCCGAAACAAAGCGCCCGGATCTCTCTGCCGGGAAGCCATGCGGCCAGCCCCTTCTTCAGACACTCCGCGTCGAGGACCATCCCTTGTGAGGAATAGGGAGGACGGTGTGCTTCCACAAAATCCCCATCCCGGAAAAGATGAGTGTGGATGTCGAAAACACGCTCCGGCACAAAACCGCATGCTGCCTCTTCTGCCAACAGCCGGTCATTTTCGCGAAGGTCGTGGTAGGTATGAAGCCGGTTCTGCCGGATGGAAAACGATTTGGAGTTCATTGGTTTTTTCTGAAAAAAGGTGTTTAGTTTTACCGTCGTAGATCTTGCAGCCATGCGGCGTATTTGGCCCGCAGCGCGTCGGCTCCCTCGCTGCGACCGGTGGCTTCCAGGCGTTGGAGGTAGGTCTCAAAGCCAGCTTTTCCGCCTTCGGGCATTCCGGGGAGGTCGCCGTTGTGAAGCCGCGCATAGGCGGGCCCTCCTTCGCGCAGGACGGTCCAGAGCGGATCAACCACGTCGTTTCCGGTGAGGGCCATTTTCTGCATCTGAACATCGTGCCAGCGGGAGAGGCGCCACTGCCCTTCGTGGCAGAGTGCAGGGTGTTCCGCCGCCAGGTTTTCCTGTTCATGGGGCGTGGCCTCCAGGTCGAAGAGCATCTCCTGCGGGAAGAGATGAAACCCGTCGTGATAGGTGCGCATGTAGAGCCATCGGCCCCAGCGCACGGAGCGTTGGCAGACATGGCTGCATTGGCTTAAGATCACCTCTTCGCGGCCCACGTCCGCCCCTTCGGTGATGGCTGCGGCAAAAGTTTCACCATCCCAGAGTTTCTGCGGAGTGCCGCCGAGAAGCTCCATCAGGGTGGGAGCCAGGTCGAGATGGTAGTGAAAGCGGGTGTTGCGCTTCCCTCGTGCGCCGCCGGGCCATTTGATGATCAGGGGAATCCGGCAGGTGGCATCGTCAGCCGTGCCATGTTCTCCGTAGAGGCCGAGTTCGCCGAGGTTTTCACCATGGTCGGCGGAAATGATGATGGCGGTCTCCTCATAAAGGCCCGCCTCTTGAAGCAGGGTCACGATGCGGGCGACCTGGTTGTCCACGTGGCGGATGGCGGTATCGTAGCCATCCATCACGCTCCGCAGGGAGGCCCGGTCCGCAATCCGGCCGGGCTGGCGTGGGTAGCGCGGATCGGCGTCCCCATGGTACATCTGAAGATCAAGGGCGGTGTGCGGCCCGGTCATTTTCTGGTGCGGCCCGATCCATGTTTCATCGTCAAGCCAGCGGGGTAGCGGATCATCGGCAAATGGATTTCCAAGCTGTTCGGGCGCACGGTAGGGAGCGTGGGGGTCCCAGTAGTTGATATGGAGATACCAATGATTCTTTGTGGCATTGTCCGCAAGCCATTTTTCCACGATCGGCTGCACCCTTTCAGCCGACTCCATGCCGCCTTCTGCGGTGTTATGGATCTCATGGAAGCCGGCATGGATGTGCCATGCGGAATGACGCTGCCCGAAGGGGCTGATCATGGCGGTATGGTGCCCGAGAAGTTGAAGCTGGCGGGCCAGCCCCTGTTCATCGAAGTGGTCGCGCCAGCTCCTGGCCGGGCCCTGGATTTTGGGCTGGGCTGCCGTCCCGGCGTGGCCGACGACACCGGTGTGAATGCCGAAGCGCCCGGAATAAAATGCCGACCGCGAAGGCAGGCAGGGAGCGTCCGATGTATGGCATTTTTCAAAGAGAACGCCCTCCCTGGCAATGGCGTCAATGGCGGGGCTGGTGTTGCGGTGGTAGCCATGGCAGCCCAGGTGGTCGGGTCGAAGGCTGTCAATGTCGATGTAGAGGATACGCATGAAAATTCGGAGTCGGGTGAGTGGGCGCGCTGCCACGCGTTGCTCTGGATGGAGCGCGGATTTTATTAAATACATGTATTTTAAGCAACAGGTTTTTTTTGGTGAAATCATCCATGGACCAGCGTTGCCCTTTGGCGTCCGGCCCGCCATCCTCGTCGGGAAGAGCCTGCCGGCGCGTTTTTTCTTGCGTCGGCGTAGTTTAAACCATACATATTGAATACTGGTATTTCATAATGAATCTTCCCCTCCGAATCATTTCCCTACGTGCACCCTTTCGGTCCACCGGTCGTGGAGGGAGGCGTCTTGCCGCCGCCAGCCTGACGGAAATCCTCGTCAGCCTGGCCGTCATCGCCATTTTGATGGTGTTTTTGATACCCGGTTTTTCGGCTTACAGAAATCTTGCCAACATTCAACAATGTGCCGGCAATATGAGGCAGCAGTATGCCGCGGCGATGGCTTATGCCGTTGATCACGGCGTTTTGCCCGGGTCCATTAACTCAGGAGGGGTGACTTTTTATCGTCAGGTGGCTTCGTATCTGGGATACGACGCGACAAAAACCGCCCGGTATTTCCCGGTGTTCATGTGCCCGGAACGCCCTTTGGCGGAGTTGACGCGGATTGTCGAAGCCAAAGGCGGCTCCATCAATTACGGCGGGTATATCTACAATCCCTATGTTTGTGGCATCCCGGCCAACAGCCTTCCGATCCGGCGACTTTCCGAGTTCCGGATGCCTGCCAATGTCTGGATGATCGGCGACGGCAACGGGCAGGCTTCACCCTATGTCTGGAAGGGGCAGGAAGCGACGGTTGAGAATCGGATTGCCTATGCTCATCTGGTTGGTGGAATCCGAAAGACGCAGCTTCTGATGCTCGACGGTCACATCGAGTTCAAATCAGTCGAAGAAATGAAAGCCAACGAGGGGAACTTCTGGCAGGACCCGAGAATCCCGAAGCCATAGAGGCTGTGAAAAAAGCCCTTCAATCATTTTTTCACAGCCTCATAGACGAGTATCTTGCCTCACGTTAAATTTCGTATTGGGTTTGTCCTTTTGGTCCAAGGCTACGTTGTCAGCCTGAAGTAGCTATCTTCGGGTAGCCGCGTGGACTTGCGTTTTATCCTGAACCCTAACCGGCGTGAGATCTTCCGGCGGGACCCGGTTGAGCAGATGCCTGCCACCGGCAAATCGTTCCACGTTGCTGGAGAAAATCTCCCTGACCCGCCCGAGGTATCCCGGGCTTCCTGTGGAGCCGGAAATATGGGGCGTAAGAATCACCCGGGGCATTTTCCAAAGCGGATGGGATGGAGGAAGCGGGTAGGCGTAATGGGTGTCGAGCGCGGCACCGGCAAACCACCCTTCCCCCAGCGCGGCCAGCAATGCCGACTCGACGATGAGAGGCCCGCGCGCGGGATTGAGGAGGTAGGCCGTTGACCGCAGTGCCCGCAGTTGTTCACAGCCGCAGATGCCGCGGGTTGCTTCGGTGAGCGGGAGGGCCATCACAAGGAAGTCGAGGCCGCCCAGGAACTCCCGCCACTGGCTGGCCCGGAACACCCGCTCCGGCAGCAGGGCATCCCGGTCTCCGGTGCCGGGCACAACAAACGTCCCGGTCCGCTTCCTGGGCTCTCCCCTTGCCATGACATGAACCCGCAGGCCGAAGGCCCTCGCCAGTCGGGCGGTTTCACGGGCCAGACCGCCATAACCCCAGAACCCGACGGTGGCGCCCCGGATTTCCGTCTGAAAACGGGAAGCCCGGTCCCAGACGGTCTCTTCCTGATTTCGGACCATGGCAGGCAAGTCCCGGGCCAGGGCGACCATCATGGTCAGACACCATTCCGCGATCGGAATATCAAAGACTCCGGCAGCGTTGGTAGCTTCCACACCCCGGGCCGGCAGGTCGGCGGGGATCAACTGGCTGAACCCGGAGGAATCGATCTGTACCCAGCGCAAGCGGGTGAACGCGTTGAGATTTTCGGGGAGCGTCGAGCAGAAGATTCCATCGAATGATTCGGGCGAGTCTCTCCATTCCCACGGTTCGTCCCCGGCCGGGCCGCCCACCAACTCGACTTTGCTGGAGGAGAGTCCGTGCCAGAGTTCGGCTTGTCGGGCGCAGAGGATACGTTTCATGGGCAATGGGGATGGCGGTCAGACCGGAGTCGGGACGCTGGCCGAGGGATCGAAGATCTTTCCCAGCAGGACTTCCTTGTGAAGCGGTTTCGCCGGTTTTCCTTCAATGATGTCGAGTAATTGCTGGGCGACCATGCGGCCGAAATTGACATAGTCAAATTGGAAATAGGCCACCCGGTCGGCATGGATAAAGTTGGTCGAATGGCGAACCTGCACGACGGTCAGGTGAAGGTCATCGGGGATGCGGATGCCTTCCATTTCGAAGAAACGCATGACGTGGTCAAGGTGTTCGTCCCCCTGCAAAAGCAGGGCGGTCGGTCTTTTGCGCGAGCGCATCAACGCACGGACGGAGCTGACCAGGTCGTACGCTGTATCCGCATAGCGGCGGATGGCAACGGAGTTTGCCGGCGCACCGATCCTGGAGGTCCCGGAGGCGATCCCTTCAAGAATATTACGGGTAAATTTCGAGTCCTGCCTGACCAGCACGGCTCCGATCGAGCGGTGCCCGAGACCGGCCAGGTGGACGATCAATTCATCGTAAAGCCGCCGGAAGTCCAACGCGATCGAAGGCAGGTCAATATCCTCCCAGACATAACCCATTGCGATGGCGGGGTAACCGCATTCGAAAAGACGGCGTTGCAGACTGGCGGGAATGGAGACCCCGATATATCCGGCCACTTCCCCATCTTCAAGCCAATGCTGGTAACAAGGCATGAAGCCCGCCTTTTCGTCCTTGTGGGAAACGCTTAAAGTGACGGAGTAACCGTCCTGGGAAAGTCTTCCCTTGAGACCCATGAGGGTGTTCCATTGGGTGGGCTCCTCAAGGTAGATCTGCGGAGGATAGATCACCCCGATCTGGCGCGTACTCCGTTGGTTGGTCGACGACTTTTGTAATTTTCCGGGTGTGGAGCGGACAAAATGTCCGGCTCCGGCCCGGGAGTCAAGCACCCCTCTTTCAGAGAGGACCGCGATGGCGTTCCGGACGGTCTGGCGGGAAACGTTGAATTCCAGGCAAAGTTCGCGTTCGGAGGGCAGGGCTTCCCCGGCTTTGATTTCCTGTGCCTGAATCCGTTTCAGGATGGTGTTGGCAACGACTTCGTAAAGGGATTCCCGGCTTCTGGGCTCGGAAGGTGTGTCGTGTGCGCTCGGACGGGTCGATCTCATGAAGAAGGAAGATGAAATTGGTACTTTCAATAACTGGTATCCTTTCTCAAGAGAGGTGTCAATGGCCAATGGGATCGCCGGGAAGATCGATGTTCCGGATTTCATGTTGGTTTGGGACAGGACCGGGCAAGCAGGGTTGTCCGACACCGCTACCTTATTTCATAGAGACGGACATCATCCAGGTGGACCTCGTTCCCGTCCGGGCTGCCGGGCGAAAACGCGATGCGGGTGGGGGAGGTTCCCAATGGCCGGAGGCCGCCCTTTGCGGTGCCAAGCGGTTGACCGTGTTCATCTTCCAGCGACACCAGGAGACGATCGGCGGTGACTTCCGCCGCCAGTTTCATCAGGACCCAGGTTTCCTGCGGGATGGAGAGACCGGTCTTCTTCCAGGCGGATGCTTCTTCGGGATTGGCGAGGCTGAGCGTCCCATCGGCCGAAACCAGGACCCCCATGAAGTCGCCGCCCGCGTTGTCCCGGACACGACAGGCAAACGAGCCCTGCGGGCTTCGGCGGACCCACATTTCTGCGACAAAGTCCCAGCCGGGAGCCGGTCCCTCGGCGGTCCAGCCGAGAACCTGCTTTCCACCCCGTTTGAGCTTGAGGGATTGTTTGCCGGATCGGGCGACAGCGTCGTCGATATAGGCACCATCGGGTCCGAAGCCGCCCCAACGGCCTCCGCTTTTCCGGACATCCCCGACGGTGGCGGGCATGCCATCGCCAGCCGCAAACCGTTGAAGGTCGTCAAAGTTTTGGGCAAGATGGTTGACCTTCAGATTTTTCAGGGCAAAGGGACGCTGACGGTAGGCTTCTTCGTTTTCTTCCTCGGTGATGATGTTGAACGCATTGATGAACGGTTTCGGCTTTTCGCGGAAATAGAGCACCTGCCAGGCGAGTTCGCGGATGCGCAGGTCTTCGGCGTTGTTTTTGAGCTCCCTTAGAACCGACTCTCCCTGCGGGCCGTACGCGAGCAGCGCATTGCCGATGGAGCGGTGCCCCCATTCGCGGTCCGTCCGTTGAGTGCCGCTTCCCAGTTCCAGAAAGTTTTTCTTCAACGCTTCGAGCATGGGGGCGCGTAGCGGGCCATCGTAACCGCGTGCGACCAGTTCACCGGCGGAGACGGCGACACGGTTCTGGATGGCGGCGTCGGGGTGGTGAAGTTGTTTCAGGATCAACTGGTGGGCCTTTTCGCTGGCAGCTAGTTGCGGCATGCCAAGGCTTTTGGCGGCGAGAAAGGCGACGTACCGGTCGCTGTCGTGAAGGGCGGCGGCGATCTGCGGCAGATCCTCAGGCCGCGGGACGATGCTGAGTGCATACATCGCCATCTGGCGAATGAGCGGGTTCTCATCGTGGAGCGCTCCGTGAAGGCGGTCGTACGGGACTGGCTTGAAGCGCGGAAGGGTGTGGCGCGATACTTCCAGCAACGGAAGGTTGCCGGACTCCTTCAGGCATTGAACGATGGCATCGAAGCTCTCCGGGCGCTGGTTTTGAGACAGCGTCCAGAGGGCCATGGCGCGCACCCCTTGTTCAGGGTCTGAGAGCGCCTTTTCAATGGCAGGAATGGTGGAGGGATCTTTCAATGCGCCAAGAGCCTGCAATGCCAACCGACGCACGATGACGTTTTTTTCCTTTAACAGGGGAAGAACCAGCGACGGGTTGCAGGAGGACTTCCCTTCGGCGACTTGGGCGAGGAACTTCATTTTTTCGTACAGCGTACCGTTTTGAAGGGCCTTTTCGGTTTGCCCGGGAATCCGGGAGCGCTCCAGCGAGAGAACTTCCCTGCCGAGGGCGGCGATGGCGTTCACTCCCCGGTCGTAGTACGGTTGCCACCGCTCAAGCGCGTAGGGGGAGGAGGTCAGGAAGGCCATGTCGACCGGAGTGTTGCGACCCAGGAAAAGCATCTCCTGAAGCGTTCGGTTCTGGGCCTCAATGGAGGCCCCGCCATAGACGACCAGTTCATCCACCACGTTGTCCCGAACCCAGGTATCCACGTCCATATGAATCATGCCGAGGGTATAGTATTCCTGGGGCAGGGTCGCCCAGACCATCGGCTTGCGGGGGTTGATCGGGTTGAGAAACACGCCGATCTTTACCTTGCCGCCCAGCGCCTCCCGCAATTCGCGCAGGAACGTGGTGACAAATTCGCCCCGCAGCCGGTACCAATCCTCGCGGGTGGCGTATTTGTTGAAGGGCTCGGTGCGGATGTCGATGCCGTGCCGTCGCTTGAACTCCCGGACAATCGGTTCGTTGTAGCCGAACTCATCCTGAAAGCGCATGGAGAAATTCTCCGCATACGACATGAACGCGATGCCATCGTAACCGGCTTTCCGGACCGCCGTGGCGATCAGGTCGATCAACGCCTTTCGGGCTTCGGGGTAGGCCAGTTCGATGACGCCTCCCTGTTTTCGGTAGCCATATTTATCGGTCGGAATCCACTCGGGATGTTCCTGCCGGAGCCTGGCCTCCCAGAAGCCGGGGTAGTCATTGAAGTTTGGCGTGTCGGCGGTGACCCCGTAGTCGCCGAGCTGGGTCACGCCCCAGATTTCCAGCCCCTTGGCGTGGGCGATCTCCACCGCCTTCTTTTCAATCCCCCCGGTGATCAACGCATCGAAATAATCGAAGGCATCTCGATACATGAAGTTGTCGGCCCGCGTGACACGTACCGTGGTGCCGACGGCCGCCTGAAGCCCGCGCCAGTAGACGCGCCGCGTGTTGAAGACCTGCTTGAAATAGTCAAACGCGTCGCCGATGGAGGCTTCCGAATCGATCGCCATGGAGCGGCCCAGAAACCAGTTATCTCCGCAACTGATAAACTGGTTGACCACAGGGCGCTTGTCCTGTTCGGCCCGCGATCCGCCGGCCAACGCGGCAGTGAGAAGCAGGGTCAGGCAAAGAATGGAGGAGGAACGGCTCATGGGTCGGCATGATAGGAGAAAAGAGGGGAAGGTCAATAATCAAATACTGGTATTTTAAAATACTGGAGGTTTTTCTTGCCTTGCTTCGGATTTCGTGGTGCGATGAAGCCATGCGGTGGCAGCATCCTTTGAAACTGGCGTTGTTGAGCGGACTGATGATGGTCTCCGCCCAGGCGCGCGACCTTTTTGTCAATCCGCGAACCGGCTCGGATACACGGGACGGGCTGGCCTCTGCCATGGAAGCCTCGGCGGGGCCGGTCGCGTCGATCCGGCGGGCGATGGCTCTCGCGCAGCCGGGCGATACGATCCATCTTGACCCGGAAAGCTCTCCCTACCATGAGCAGGCTTTTCTGGCGAACAAGAGCGGGCTGGCCGGCGCGCCGATCGTTCTGGATGGGCATGGTGCGACCATCGACGGCTCGGTCCCGCTGGTTCCCGACGAGTGGGAAAAGGTCTCCCCCGGTCTCTATAAAAGCTCGGTGGTAGCGGAAAAGTACTGCCATGGCGCGAGCCCCGCCTATATCGGAAGGTTTTTTCTGATCGTCAACGGCAGGATGAACCGCATGGGGCGGTTTCCTAAAGGGAGCCACGTTCCCTACCCGCAACCCTCCGGGCTCCAGCCGGGTGAATGGACCTATGTGGAAGTCGAGAAGGCATTCTACCTGCGTTACCACCCGGAGGTTCCCCTTGAGAAATTGCCGGTCCGCCTGCCGGGGATCGTTTCCGGCGTACAGATCAGCGGCAACTGCCATCATCTGACGGTTAGGAATGTGACCGTCACCCATGTCTTGAATGACGGCTTTGCCCTGACGGTGGGGAAGGAACCGGGAAACACGGTGCGCAACGTCCGCTTTGAAAACATTGCAGCGATCGAGTGTGGGGACGACGGGTTGAGTGCACACGGCGATTGTGAAGTCTTTGTCGACCGGTTTCTTTCGCGCGGCAATTCCACCGGCTATTGCAGCCAGGGGACTTCGCATAACCGCCGCGTCCGCATTGAACAGACCGATGGCGTTGGCATCTATCCGATTGGCGGGCGGCATACCTTTGAGGACTCGGTGGTGACCGGCGAGGCGTTGAGACTGGTGAAGGTGGTCCCGGCCGCGCCATTTGTCAGCACGGAGCTGATCTTAAAAAACTGCATGGTCGTCGCTCCGCCGGAAGGTGATCCGGGAAAGGCGTTGGTCGAGGTGGGCGAAAAGGGAACCCTCCGCGCCCATCGTCTCACCCTTCAAGCCCGGGGACTTGTTGTCAAGGGCGTTGCAGAAGTCGAACACTCGGTCCTCGCCGGTGGTGCAGCGGCTTTCCTGCATCTCTTTGCGCAGGGGCGCTGGAGCGGGCTCAGGAATGTCTACGATCTCGGGCGTTTTCGCGTGGGCGATCAGCGGTTTGAGCGAACGTCATTGGAAACGTTCCAGAAAGAAACCGGTGACCGGGAGTCGACGCTGCAGGTGTTTGAACCATTTGATGCCGCGACACCTCCCCGCAACCTTCCCGACGGCGTGGGCGCAGACCCTTCGCGGCTGCCGCAAGCGGAACATTTTCTATGACTATGAAAGGCGGTCACATTCATCTGATCTGCAACGCGCACCTCGACCCGGTCTGGAAGTGGGAATGGGAGGAGGGGCTGACCGAGGCGTTGAGCACCTTTGAGACGGCGGTGGAACTGCTGGAGGAAGACCCTGACCTGATCTTCAATCACAACGAGTCCATCCTCTACCAGTGGGTGCTGGAGTATCGCCCTGATCTTTTCAGGCGAATCCAGGATCTTGTGGCATCGGGTCGATGGCAGATCGCGGGGGGGTGGTACCTTCAACCTGACTGCAACCTCCCGGAAGGCGAATGCTTCATCCGCCAGATTCTGGTGGGTCGCCAATTTTTCCGAAAGCACTTTGGGATCGAGCCCGAAGTGGCCTACAATTTCGACGCCTTCGGGCATCATGGCAATCTTCCGCAGATGCTTCAAAAAACAGGCTACCGGGCCTATGTGCATTTCCGGCCGGACTCGAACGACCTTCAACTGCCGGGCGATCTCTATACCTGGAAGGGAATCGACGGCTCCCCGATCACGGCTTATCGTCCTCCGATGGTCTGGTATGGGACGGATGATCGCGAGGAACTGCGTCAGCGCGTGGAGGCCTCGGCGCGGGGCGAGTTTGGGGCAGGGCGACCGGTGGGGGTTTTCTGGGGGATGGGCGATCATGGTGGCGGAGCCACCCGCGGCGATCTGGAAGAGATTCGTTGTTTGCAGAAGCAGGTCGGTTCCCTGCGGCATAGCACCACGGAGGCGCTGCTGAGAGACTTTGAGGCCGCGGGCATGGCAGCGGAGGCACCGGTATGGGAGGGGGATCTGCAACGCGTTTTTACGGGATGCTATACTTCCGTCTCCGCCACAAAACGGTCGAACCGCCGTTCGGAAGCCCTTGTCCAGATGGCCGAACGCCAGGCTACATTGGCATGGTGGTTTCTGGATCATCCTTATCCCGGGCAAAAGCTGGCGGGCATCTGGGAAGATGTCCTGTTTAACCAGTTCCACGACATTCTCCCCGGGTCTTCCACCAGAAAGGCGATGGAGGGGACGTACGAAATTGCAGGGCGCGCCATGAAGGAAGCGCGCGAGATGATCCTGGAGTCGCAGTTGGCGTTGATGGCGAGAAAGCAACGGCGCGAGCCGCTCACCGTGGTGGTGTTCAACCCTCACCCCCGACCGGTCCATTGGCCGGTCGATCTGGAATATATGGTGGGGCACCGACCGATCTTGACACGTTCTGTCCGGAGCCGGGTGACCGATGCCGGGGGCGGAAACGTGCCGTGTCAGGAAGAAATGCCGGGCGCGGTGACCACCCGGTTTGACTGGCGAAAGCGGGTCGTTTTCGAGGCGGCACTGCCTGCCATGGGCAGCGCCGAGTTTCAGATCCATCTCGATACGCATGAACCGGAGCGGCCTCCCGGGCCGGTTTCCGGGGGGGAGACCGGGCTGCAATGGGAAAATGAGTGGGTCCGCTTTATTCTGGATGGCAGGACCGGCCTCGTTCAAGCGTTGTCGCGAAAACCGGACGGCCGTTCGCTATTGAAACGCCCGGGAGGGGAACTGGCTGTCTTTGAAGACGGCGGCGATGCATGGGGGACCGATCGACGGTCTTATGACCGGCTGGCAGGGGTATTCCGCCTCGCTACCCCTTCGGAGGCTGCCGAACTGACGGGGCAAACCGGTCTTGAGGCGGTCGACCCTGTTCGCATCATTGAAGAGGGCGACGTGCGGACGGTCATCGAAAGCCTTTTTGTTTTCGGGAGATCCACTGCGTCGATCCGCTATTTTCTCTATCGCAACCGGCCCGACCTTGAGGCGGAGGTGCGGGTGATCTGGAACCAGCCCAACTACCAGTTGAAATGGATCTGGCCGACCCGCCTGTGCGGCGAAACCTATCGTGCGGAAATCCCGTACGGAGACATCCGGCGCCGGCAGGGCGGGGGCGAGCAGACGCATTTACGCTGGCTGGCGCTTGAAGATCCCGGCGGAGAAGCCTTTGGGCTTTGTGGCATCGGTCCCTCGGGTCATGACGTCCGGGAAGGTGAAGCCCGCGTCACGCTGTTGCGCAGCGCCATCTACTGCCATGCCACGACACATCCCCTGCGCGAAAGAATCTTTCACGATTTCATGGATCTTGGCGAGTCGCGCTTCCGCTTTGGCCTCCTCCCGGGGATGGCGGCCTCCATCGGCGGAGCCATGGTGCATCTCACGGAGAGGTTGACGCTTCCACCGGCGGCGCTGGTTCACTATCCTTTGGGCATTTCCGAAAGCGAGGGCATCCCTTCAGGACAAGCGTTGATTTCTTTGGAAGGGGAGGGGCTGGAACTTGGCGCCATGAAGCGTTCCGAAGACGGGCATGACCTGATCGTGCGGATCGTCGAACGCGGGGGGCGTAAAACCACCGGGAGCCTCTCCATCTCGGGGATCGCTTCTCCTTATCGGCTGTGGCTCTCTCCTTACGAAATCAGGACCCTCCGTATTTCGCGCAGCGGTGCATTTTACGAATGCGACCTCCTGGAACGACCTCTTTAAGAATGAAAATCATTTCGGTTCAAACCATTCTCTGTAGTGCGCCTCAGCGCGATCTTTACATGACCGGACGCACCATGCGTTCGGCGGCGTTCATTATCATTGAAACCGACTCCGGCCATCGCGGTATCGGCGAAACCTATGCCGGTTACTTTGTGCCCGAAATGGTTCCCGAGGTGGTCGCCTTTTACGAACCGATCCTGACCGGGGCCGACCCGCTGCGGGTGGATGTGCTCCAACGCAGGATGTTTATCGCCGGGAAGTTCTGGGGACGGGTCGGGCTTGGTTCCATTGTGATGAGCGGGATCGAGATGGCGCTGCTCGACCTGAAAGGGAAGATTCTCGCGCTCCCGGTCTACGAGCTGCTGGGCGGGCGTTGTCACGAAACGCTGCCGTGCTATGCCACCGGCGGCCCTTCCAACTGGCCGCAAGAGGCGCTGCAAGCCAAGGTGGCCCAGTACCTCTCCCTCGGCCACCGCCGGGTCAAGCTCGGGGCGGGCCGGTATCAGAAAGGTTGCGACGTGATTCTTCCCGGGCGCACCCCGCAGGAGGCTGCCGACATCGAGATCGAAAAGGCTGAGTTTCTCGTAAGAAATTTCGGTAGCGATTTTCGTCTCCTGCTCGACGGTCATATGGATAATCTCGGGGAGAAAGATCATATCTGGGACGAAGCCACGGCAGCCGCTGTCCTGCAGGCGCTGGAGCCTTTTCCGGTCGATTTCTTCGAAGAGCCGCTGCCCTACACTGACCGGCGTGCCTACCGGTCGCTGCGGCGGCGCACTTCCATCACCGTCGCCGGCGGAGAGTGCCTGAGCAGTCTCGAAGAATGGCGGGACTGGCTGATGGATGAACCGTTCGGCCTGCCGCAGCTTGACGCTTCCCACATGGGCGGGTTGGGCAACTTCATGAAGGTGGCGCACTGGTGTGAAATGGCGGGGCTGCCGATCGCGACCCACGCCTGGTCGGCCACGGTCGGGGTTGCCGCGAACCTTCACGCCGCCTTTGCCTGCCGCAATACCGCCATGGTGGAGATGGCAGCCTACCATCCCTCGGAACCGAAGCGAAACAGCCATATTGAAGCGCCCCTGCTCACCGAACTCTGGGAGGTGCCTCCAAGTCTGTCGGATGGCAACCTGTGCCTCGCGGATACCCCCGGCCTCGGTATCCGCCTGCCTGATGATCTGGCAGAGCGCTATCCTTTTATAAGGGGAACCGGAGAGTTCAATCCTGTCAAAGGCAAGAGACTCCTGAATTGAGAACGCCCCAAGGGCCCATCCCTGGGAACCGCCAAATAAAAGATTGACGATCCCTTCATGTAAAGATACCTGTTATCGAAAATTCTGGCATTTGATTGTGTTTATTCAACGAATGATCCCCCAACCCACAAAAGCTATGAGAAACATTTTTTCGAAAAAGGCTCCCTGCCTTCTCCTTCCACTCGTCCTGTTTTCTTTCAACAACCTTTTCGCTGCGGGAGTCTGGGACGGAGGGGGTGGCAATGCCCTCTGGTCCACCGCGGAAAACTGGGATGATGACAACCCTCCGGCCGAAGGTGCGGCGGTCGAATTTGGGACCGGGTTTACTTCGGGTTCCGCCATTAACCTGAATGGAAACCGGGTGGTCGGATCGCTAACATTCCAGCATGGGGCAACCAGCCTTTCGATCAATAACAACACGCTGACCATCAACGGTAATATCGTGCGGTCGCTGACGACTGGAAATTCCGATATCTTCAGCGCGGTCAACCTGTCAGGCGACATCACCGTGGACAACGAGAGTAGCGGGAGGCTCCGTTTTGGCGGGAACCTTTCCGGGAGCGGGGGGATGGATTATACGGCCAGCGGTGCAGCCGCATCCCTGCAACTCGATGGCGATAACTCCGGATGGAGCGGAGGTCTTATCCTTCGGGCCGGCGCGGGTAGCACGGTCGTGAATGTCAGCGGGGAGCATTCGCTCGGAACAGGGGCCATCGAATGGAAGGATGGCACCAGCGGCCCGTCGCTGGCTTTAAATGGCCTGAACCATACGGTCGTCAACGATATTCATCTGGAAGGCTCGGCTGACCGGCGGATCAATCCGTTCAACGTTTCCGGCGGCAGCGGAGGGAAAACCGTCTTCAGCGGCGACCTCACCGGGGACGGCGCTTCGACGCTCCGTTTTGTGCCCCGCGCCACCAACATCAGCGGCCACGTTACCGAAATCAATGGAAGCAATACCAACGCCAATACCGACAGCCGGTTGATCTTTATCGGATCGACTCACGATACCACCGGCGCCGTCGGCAATTCCTATGTCATTGGAAATGATCAGGCCCTTGACTGGGGGCATGTCGTTCTCGGGCAGGGGGGAAGCATCAGCGAAGAGATCGTCTTTCTATATAAAGACGGTGTCGGCATGGCAAAGATGATTGAAATCAACGACGGCGACCCGGCTCCGGTGACGCTCGGAACGTATGGAATAGGGGCGGTTTCCACGCAGAGCGGGGAGATTCGCCTGACTAATTTCAATGTTTCCGCCAGAACCAACCTGCTGAACCTGTTTGCCGATACGGACAGCCGTTTTACGGTTTCGGGCAATATTACCATTCCGGGAGCCGGGGATGTTCTCAATGTGGAGAAGGAGGGCGCGGGAGTCGTGGAACTGACGCGTCCCGGCGGTACGGAGATCAATGGTACAACGACAGTGCGCCTCGGAACATTGCTGGTCAACAACAGCACGGGTTCGGGCCTGGGCAGCAGCGATGTGGTCGTCGAAGGGGGAACCTTGGGGGGAAGCGGTTCCTTTACCGGAAGCCTCACCGTTCAGTCGGGCGGCAGGCTGGCACCGGGAACCGGCATCGAGTCGCTGGTCTCCGGGACGTTGAGCCTGGATGCAGGCGCAATTTTCGGGTACGAGATGGATGCCTTGGCTGCCCCGCTTCTGGGGGCGGACCTTCAGGTGGTCAACGGCGATCTCTCTCTCACCAGCGGGGCGATTCTCGACCTGGGCAACTTGTCGGCGGGAAACTTTGCAGAAGGTACGGCTTTTACCCTCATCAACTATACCGGAGCGTGGAACGAGGGGCTCTTTACCTATCACGATGTGGTCCTGGAGAACCTCGACCAGTTCGAATTTAACGGTCAGCAGTGGCGGATTGTCTACGATGCCCTGACCGGCGGCCAGAACTTCGCGGATCAATATCTTGAGGGAAGCCGCTTTGTGAAGATGACCGTGATTCCCGAGCCCTCGGCGGCGATCCTGCTGGGTGGGGCGTTGGGGATCGGCGCGATGGCCGGGTGGCGGCTCAGGATCGGATAGGGAGTAACGATCGGCCTTTCGTCCGCGCCTGGATTGGTATAGGAATCTGTAGAGCGGTGAAAACTCTGATGCATGCCTTTACGCCGTTGCTGAACGATTCGACCCCGGAACGCAAGCCTCCCGGTGCCGGGTGGTGGTTTTGTTTCAGTCGCCACCTTTTGATGTTCCTGGGTTGCTTCTGCCTGCTCCCGGGTTGCCAGCGACCGCCAGCCCGTGACAACGCACCGGTTTCCCTGAGGATTCTGGTTCCCGGCGGCAGCATCAGGGTCGCCGTGAATGCGGCATTGGAAGAACTCTCCCGGGAGCACCCGGAACTTCAGGTGGAGGTGATCACCGCCCCGGGGAAGGATTACTATGTCAAGGGACTGGCGATGATCACCTCCGGCACGCAGCTTGACCTGCTCTGGGTGGGGCAGGGGTTTGGGTTGTTCTCCCATCGCGGGGCGCTTTATGATCTCTCTGAACTGGTTGCCGGAGATCCCGACTTTGATCTTTCGGCCTATGACCCGACGGTGGTGGACTGGTACCGGTATGAGGAGCGGCTTTACGGCATTCCCTATGGAGTGGATGTCCAGGCCATCATCTATAACCGGGACGCATTTGAGCTGGCGGGGCTGCCCGTTCCTGACGATGGCTGGACGTTTGAAGATTACCTCCAGACAGCACGCAGGCTTTCGCAACTGGCCCGGGAGAACCGTGAACTGCCACCCTATGGCGCCGGGGTTGACCTGTTGCGTCCTTTCTATTTTGACCTTCAACTGGTCGGAGGGGACGACGGGCGGTTTGGGATGAATGGTCCCGCCGGTCGTGAATGGCTGGCGTTGAACTACGAAGTGCTTGAAGAGGAAAGGAGCTTTCTGCGGGTGGGTGCACAGGGAACGCTGGACCGGCTTGGCGAGTTTGTGCAGCAGCGCGTTGTCATGGCGGAAGTGTTTTCCTGGGACCTGCCCGAACTGAAGCGTCGCGCCCCGTTCCGCTGGGATATCGTGGCCAACCCACGCACCCGCGCCGGGCGGCGCGTCGCCTGGGGTTCAAGCTCCGGGTTCTCGATGGTTGCCGCTTCCAGGCATCCCCGCGAAGCATGGCTGATCCTCAAACACCTGGTCGCAGCGGATTTTCAACGCGGCGTGTTTTCGACGACGATTCCGACGATCACAGCTCTTCACGAGGAATATCTGGCGGCCAATGGTACGCCGCCTGAACATCTAAGGGTGTTTCTGGAGACGCTGCCGTATCTGGAGCCGACACCGAGGACGCCTTCCATGACAGAGGTCGCCTCGGAGTGGAACTACTGGACCCAACTCGCCCTTCAGGGAAAGCAGGAGCCTTCGGATACTCTGCGGCGTGCGGAACAGAGCATCAACCGGATACTGGAAGATCAGGCACGATGAGCGGACGTCTCGGACACAAGTGGTGGACACCCTGGCTTTTTCTGGGCCCCAATCTCATCGGCTTTTTCTGTTTCACCCTGTTTCCGCTGGTTGCCTCCTTCGTCCTGGCTTTCTACGCGTGGGATCTTTTTGGGGAGCCGCGCTGGGTGGGTACGGCCAACTTTGGCCATCTCCTGGGATTTTCCGTGAAGGCCGACCCCCGTCTCTCCTTCAGGGCGTTTCTCGTCGTTGCAGGCGCGGCCCTCGTGGGAGCGGCGGCGTTATCGCGCGCCATTCACAGAAAGAGCCGGGTTACCTCACTGGGTGGGGGCCTCCTGGTATGTATAGGGATACTGGCTGCCCTCCTGCTCCGTTACGAACCGGTCAACCCAAGGTTCTGGCAATTCATGGGCAACACTTTCTATCTTTTGTTGGCCCTCCCGCTTTCAATGGCCGGTTCGTTATCCATGGCGCTTTTGCTCAATGCGAAACTACCCTTGCGGAACCTGTTCCGCCTGTCGGTTTTCCTGCCATCCATCGTCAGCGGAGTCGGTATCTACCTGCTTTGGAAGTGGATCTTTAATGTCGATTTCGGGTTGATCAATCAGGTTCTAAGTCATGTCGGCATTGCCGGTCCGGACTGGCTCGGTTCGATGGCCTGGTCAAAAAACGCGATCATCATGATGAGCATCTGGGCGACCGCAGGCGGCGCGAACATGATTCTCTATCTTGCGGCTCTTCAAAACGTCGACCCGGAACTGTATGAAGCCGCGAAGATCGACGGGGCCGGTCCATGGCAACGCTTCCTTCATATCACCTGGCCGATGATCTCGCCCACGACGGCCTTTATCCTGATCATGGGCATCATTGCGGGCTTTCAGGGAGGATTCGACGCCGTGTACGTCATGACCCAGGGCGGCCCCGCCGGTTCAACCACCACGTTGAGTTATTTCATCTATGAAAGCGCCTTTCGGAATTTCGCGATGGGAAGGGCGGCCGCCGCCAGTTGGATTCTGGCCATCATGGTGTTTGTGCTGACCTGGATCAGTTGGAAATGGATCTCCGGAAAGGTTCACTACTGACATGACGCGATCTTCTCATCATCGGTGGAAGCCGATCGGCACAGGCATCCGTTTCCTGATTCTCCTTGGCATCAGCCTCACCATGCTATACCCCCTGCTTTGGATGATGGGGACAGCGGTGAAGACCGATGACCCGGCGCTGATCGCACAGGAGGGGGCCGCTTCGGGTATCTTTCCGGGGGAGGGAAACCTCCTTGAAAATCTTTTCCCCGAAGTCTGGCATTGGGAAAACTTTCCGGAAGTGTTCCGCAGGGTGAGTTTCGCGCGATATTTTTTCAACAGCGCGCTGGTCGCAGCCTGCGTCACGGTCGGTCAACTCGTGACCTGTTCCCTTGCAGCCTATGCCTTCAGCCGGATGCATTTTCCCGGCAGGGACCGCATCTTCTTTCTCTACCTCGGAACATTGATGGTTCCCGTGACCGTGACGTTGATTCCAATGTTTCTGTTGCTTAGTAAAATGGGGTTGGTCGATTCCTACTTTGCCTTGATCGTACCTCCGCTTTTTAGCGCTTACGGAACCTTTCTGCTCCGCCAGTTTTTCATGGGAATCCCCGTCGAACTGGAGGAAGCGGCGAGGATTGACGGTTGCAATTCCTGGGGAATCTACTGGAACGTTATTCTTCCACTCTCCAAACCGGCGCTTGCAACCCTCGCCATTTTCGTCTTTCTGGGTAACTGGCAAAGCTTCCTTACGCCCCTTGTCCTGATCAACAGAGACTCCCTGAAGACGCTGCCGCTGGGTCTGCTGAATTTCGTCGACCTGAACGCGGCGGACTGGTCGCTGCTGATGGCCGCTAGCCTTCTAAGTATCCTCCCGGTCATCATGGTTTTCCTGTTCGGTCAACGCTATTTTGTCTCAGGGGTGCGCCTTGGAGGGGTGAAGGGATAAGGACAGAAAGGATGGGCAATCCGGAAGAGAGGTCGGGAACCCCGACTTCTTTTTCTTGAAGAGCGTGGCCCACTTGGGCAAGCTGTGCCCGGTATGAAAGGAGTTTCGCGCGTAATCACAGGAAAATGGTACGATGGACATGTCGTTTCCGGGTTTCGCTCCCACCCCTTGCTTCTGGTTCGGCATGGCGGCTTTTTTATAGGGTTCTGTCTGCTGATGGCGTTTTGCGGCCAGGCGGTGCGGGCGGCATCAGTTCGTCCCGGCGAAAAGCCCCAGGTCAACATCTCATTCCCGTTCGATGAAATGCTGATCCGTGCCAACGTCCCGGTGTTCGGCTCCGCTTACATGCGGACCGAGCAGGAGCAGTTGAAAAAGTGGTATCTTGAGTTTGGAGCCGGCCGATCCCCTTCGACATGGACTCGTATAAAGGAATCTGACAAGGCCATTTCATCCGACTCCGACCCATACCCGCAGGGAAAGGTCGAGTGGAACGTCCACAAGGAACCTCCCGGCAACCTCACGAACTGGGCGGTGGGCCTCGCATCGTACAATTATCAAAACTGGGGCAAAAACCTGAACGGTCTTTACACGCTTCGCTTGGTGGCCGAATCCGAAAGCGGGGAAATTGCCGAGACTCGTCGAACCGCCATCGTCGGTGAGGCCGTCATTCGCGTTTATGGCGGGACCGGTATAAGCGCTGATCTGAAATGCCGTCTGCTTATCCCTCCGTTCTCGTTTGACGGGCACCAGGGAAAAGTGGTCGCGGTGGTGAAACAGGTTCCTCCAGCACAAATCGGGAGTTGCAAAACCATCACGGGGGTCGAAGAGGTCAGTCCACTGACCGATAAAATCTACGAAACCACCGATGGCTTTAGGCTCGCCAGTGCGATTTATCGAATTTATCCCAATGGAATCCAGACAGAGCCTCCTTCCAGTCTGGAGATCGATTTTGACCCGGAAGAATTCTCCGTCCCAGGTTCAAAGATGGCCGTGGGTGAGCCGATGCTTTATCAATGGAATGCGTTGGCGAATCTTTGGGAGCCGCTTCGGACTCGTTGGTTTGGCCCTACGGCAAAGGCCAACGTCACCTCGCTCTCTCCGGCTACCTCTTATGTAGTGTTGATGAAGCGAGTCCGTCCGATTTCAGCGGCGGATATCAAATGGAATGCCACTTCGGCGCTCTCAGGTTTTTGGGAGGGGGTGACGACGCCACATACCACGGTCAAGGTTACTTCCGTGGATCGTGAAACCGGCGAGACCACAAGCGACGAGAACGGACGCTTCAAGCTCTCCTATTTCTTGCGGCCCGGCACCAATTCCTATCGTTTTGAGTTCTTGCCGCTCGAAGGAAAAGCCCTTTCTTTTGATACCGAGCTTACCCAGAAAAGTGGAAGTCTCCCTCTTCCCAATACTCCGACGTTGAGCATGGTTGGCAATAGTACTTTGGCAGATCATGGAAAGGTTCTCATCTTCTGCCAGGATGCGGGACTGTCGGATCCAGCCATCAAAGAGAAGCGGAGCATCCTGGTTCAGGCACGCGATCACCATTTTTCCCGGAAATTCACGGTCGAACTGGCAGAACTTCTTCCGGGATCGGGGAATTTCATCGGAAGTGTTACGATGCCAGGAGAGGATGCGACCTCGCAGACAGACTCGATTCCGACAACGCCGCTCCCTCCTTCTCTCGCCGACGGAGACAAGATGGTGTTTTCAGTGGGAGCCTCGTCCCTGGAATTGAACATCAAAGATTCTGAACCTCCCAAAGCCACCATTTCCAGCTCCACTCATCCCTCATTGCTCTTTGTAAGCCCGTCCACAGGGGGAGTATTAAAAGGGGCGCGGCTTCATTCACATAGCGACATCACCTTGGTGGACAACGCATGGAAGCTTTCGGGCATCCAGGGACAGGGACCTTCGGCGCGGATCGTAAAATGGCCTGTCGATAGTTTTTCAGTCTCGGCCTGGCCCTTTATTTCCTTTACCTATAAAATCTACAATCCCGCTCATTGGCAGGTCATCCTTCGAAGTCAAGCCAAGATCGCCTCCTTTCACCTGGGCACCCCTAACGCCTATTTCCCTGCATACGGGGTTACAGAGCCATTGATTGCCGACGGGAATTGGCATCACTGGCAGCGAAATCTTGGTGAGGGCAAATTTACACAAATCGACTCTGTTTCATTCGGTTCCTGGATTAACACCGGCCCGATTCTGCCGGCAGATGTCACGACATTGACGGATTCCAACAATAAAACGACCTCCTATGCGCACACAGAGGGAGGGTACAATAAGCAGATTGAGGATGCATTGGGCTATAGTGTATTTTTCTATAAGAATTCACAGCATCTCACAACGATCATGACAGACAGGCGCGGGAAAACAAGCCTGTTTGCTTATGATAAAGATAACACCGATCCGCTTTCACAAGGCAACTTGTTGAGTCGGACTAACCCACTGGGCAAGACGTGGCGTTACACGTGGGACAGTGAGCGAAACCTGACGCAGATAAAGGACCCCCTTGATCACGAGTTCAATCTGACTTACGATACGAAGGGAAATCCGCTCACCGTCGAGAATGGCCTGGGGCAAACGGTGCTCACTAACACCTACACTGCGCGCGGTGAACTCGCGACGACAAAAGATGGTCTGAATAATACCAGGAGTTTTCAGTATAACACAAATGGCCTTTTAACGAAAGTAACCGACGCAACCGGCAAGGATTGGCTTTTTGGTTATGACAACGCGGGCAATCTCCTTACTTTCGAAAATCCTAATGGAAAGATTTGGACAACAACCTTCAATGGCTTTTATAAACCCGCTACCAGCGAGGATCCCTTGGGAAATAGAACCGTATACACCTATGATGAGATGGCGAACCTCACGAAGGTGGAAGACGCCAATAATAACGAGGTTGAGATAGGCTATGATCTCCTTCAGCGTGTTACGGGCATTAAGGATGGGTTGGGCAATAGAATTGATTTTACACACGATGCTGAAAGTCCATGTAAGAACACAAATAAAAAGAATAAAGGAAACAATAAAAATAAATCACCAAAGGAAATAAAGCCCAAAACCAAAACGCCTCACATTAGGAAATTTCTCAAGGGGCGTCGCTTTTGTAATAATTCGCATAAAATTTTGATTGCCGTTTGTGTTTAATTATGTCTAACAAGTATTTGATAGAATATCTTTTTCAGAAAGAACGAAGTGTCCCTCTATAAGTTAAACATATGTGCTTTGTATAATCGACTGATTAGGAAGTTTCTAGGCGCAGCTATTTGGTTTTTTGTTTCGGGGATTATGTTTCTGTCTAGGTGGATTCCCCAGAAAACCATCGACTACATATTTGAAAAAGTAAGAAATGAGCCGGGCATCGAACTAATTAAGTGGAATGATGTATTTATTATAGGACGTCCAAAACGCACCTCCGAGGTATGCAGTCTATTGGTTAGACTTCAATCGAAAGGCATTAGATTGAGGGAAAAGAATTCCAGAATTATCTGTGTGGATACGAACGCTCTAACTCTGTCATATGAAATGTATTTTCCCGGTCGATTTATCATTGTAGGTGATTCGGAGCCTTTCGGTATTTTAACTATATACAAAATTCTTGTAAGAAATTGGCAGCGAGGAGAGAATGTTGGTTTTTTTAGATGGAGGCGGCAGATTGAATGTAAAATGGAGTTTTTTTATGATAAGGCAAAAAGCATATTTGAACATCTTTAGGGGGAGGGGTCAGTCAACAACGGCCTGTTGCCCAAATCCTCGCCTTAAGTCGGCCACTCTTGTTCGGACAGGGGAAAATTGGTAGAATGAAGGGCCTACGGGACCACCGAGAACTTTATCGCCTTGAGACAGAGGCAGATCGTCACCCACATGGGCAACCTGCGGGCGAGACTGAAAAACCACCGCACACAGGGGATTTTCGATAGTGGTCAGTTTCAATACGACGCGGCGAGTGACACTTACGCGTGTCCCGGAGGGGAGCGGCTGTTTTACCGGCACTTTGCCCACCATCGTGGTTATGCCGAATACACCACGCGCAAGGGAGTTTGCGCGAAATGCCAACTTCGAGCTCAATGCACGCGATCACGCAAAGGACGTACGATCAACCGGTATCCTGAGCAGGAACTACTGGATGAGCGGGGTGATCAGTTCCACGATGAGCGTGACGCAGGACAAGGGCAGTCTCGACCTCTCACGGGTGGATGGCTTGTTGACGGGGATCGGCAAGAGCAACGGACAGGTCCTCAGTTACGGGTACGACAAGGCGACCGACGAGTACAAAACCCTGGGTTGGCTCACAAAGATCACCTACGCCAACGCGGCGGAGGTAAACATTGAGTATGTCAGGGCCGCCAGTATCCATACCAATAAGGAACGGCGGGAAAAGGCAAAGGATTCAAAAAAGAGAGAAGAGGCTCGACGGGAGGTGGAGGATATCAAGAAGAGAACGGGGCGCCCGAACTGGCTGGACTGCAAGGACCTTCGCGGTGCAAATTGGTAGCTGATCGATGAATAATAAAATCAATATATTTCTGAAACTTGCTAAAGCAGGTCATTGGGACAAGGCTCTAAAAACAATTAATGATATCTCTTTTTCTGAAGTTCAAAGAAATAGCATAGCCTTGTTTGCATTGGCGGATTGTGAGTATGAGTTAGGTCGATATAATAAAGCTGTCGAGTTGTATGATTTGCACACAAAGCTTTATCCGGATCATAAAGCCAAAAATTTTGTCCTATATAATATCGGCTTGATAAAGTTAGAACAGAATTCCTTCGAAGAGGCTTTAAGCTTTTTTAACAAGGTGAATTCTGATCATAGAGACTTAAGCTTTAGGAAGGCGGAATGTTTTTACCATGCTAAACAGTATCAGGATTGCATCACAACCTTGGCTGATGCGGTTTCATCTGGAAGTTCCAGATCAGAAGCCTATTGGCGTCTTGGGCTGGCATATGATAAACTCGATGCACACGCTGACTCTCTTGTAGCTTTTCAAACTTGTTTAAGAGAAGGGGGGTGCTGGCCGGAGCTTTATGATTTTATTGTTTCAAAGTTAATCTGGTTGAAACGAACGAGGGATGCAGAGAGTTTTTACAGAGAGCATCAAACCAAGTTGCCATCGGACTTTAAAGTTTTGTATAGAATAGCTATTTCATACAATGCCAATAGAAACTTTCGTGATGCGATTAGAGTATTGTTAGAATATTTGTCTGATAATCCGTTGGACGCCGAGGCTTTAACGCATCTTGGAATCAATCACTATTTAGTAACCCCCCCCAATTTAAAGACGGCGAGAATATGTCTTGAACGCTCTCTTGTTATTGAGCCCGATTCGGTCGATACTTTAAGGGCCATAGAACAGTTAAATATATATGAAAGGCAATTATAGAAGAGGTTGTGGATGCCAACGAAGTTGAGGGGGTCCGTCAGAAAATCTTGACAAAGGGTCATAGTCTTGCCGCACCGTCTTTTATTTCGTGCCGTCTGAGGCGGCAGAAGACGGGGGCGGTCCTCACTATTGACACAACGTTTTGAAAGGGCTAAAAGAGGGGCACATGTCAAGACAGCCATGCATCGAGTACGATGGAGCGATATACCACGCGATGAACCGGGGGATCGGAGGGAAGAAATAGTGAGAGATGATGAGGATCGGGGGTTGTTCGTTGCAACGCTGGGCGAAGTTTGCGACCTGCCTTCTGGGGCTGATCGAAGGGGGAGGGGGCAGTCAACAAATCTCGACAGAATTTAGGTGGAATAGTCGTTCAAGGTTGGGCTGAATTTGCCGACAATTGTTGACTGACCTCTATCGCTACTGGGGCTGGAATTCGTGACGCTGTTTCAGACATTAAAGATTTAGAAGAGCGAACAAAAAAGGCCGAGGAGGAATTGAATGATTGTCTTGAGAAATGTACTATCTGATGATTGCCTACATTATTATACAGTATTTTGTTTCAGTTTTTTTGTTTTTATTAATTGGTAGGTGGTTTGCCAATTTCTATGTAGCTAGGATGAAAAGACCGGATCAGTGGTGGGGGGCATTCTCTGCTACGGTGATTCCTTCAGTTTTCATAATCACCATTGGTTCGATAGCTATGTTGCTTTTCATTTAACCGATGTTCCAAGTTAAGGAAACGCTGATGCCTGGTGCCTGATGGAGAATCATTTTCATTTCGTGGTAGAAACGCAAAATGGCGTTGAGGGGGTCAGTCAGCAAATCTTGACAAAGGGTCATAGTCTCCCACTTTACCCAATTAACATCATGGACCCGATCATCAAGGATGGAAACGACGCCTCCCAGGCCGTTCTGGAAGCGCTGCCTTTTATTTCACGTCGTCTGAAGCGGCAGTGGTGGCTGCGCCTCGGCACCAAGGCGTGCCTGCTCTGGATGGCTTTTGCTATCGCACTTCCCAGCCCTCGACTGCTTGCCTGCGCCTGTTCGGAGGTGGTCGTCGGGAGCGGCATGGTCACGTCGTCGATGAGCGTCAGCGACGAATCGGGTACACTGGAATTAGTGCAGTCCGATATTGAATTGCCGGGACTCATTCCCGTCGAACTGACGCGGACGTATCAGAGCAGCACCTCCAGGTTTGGAATGTTTGGCCCGGGGTGGTCTGTCAATTTCGTCAGCCATCTGGAAACCACCACAGGGGCTATCAAGGTCCACTTTCCGGGAAGCCTCGTAACATTCATCCCTGCTGAAGGCTACACCAGCGAAAAGAAAGACCTGAAACTCAGCTTCACGGATCCGGATGAGGTTACCGTAGAGGACCGACGCGGCGGGCGGTGGATCTTCAGCACGGCGGATAGGCAGCTTAAAAAATACGTCGACCGAAATGGAAACGAGGTCGTCTATACATGGAAAGTCGTTTCCAAGTTGATGAAGCCGAGCGTCCCGCTGTCAACGGGAGGCGGGGTATGGTACACCGACCCCATTTACGAAGATGTCTTTTGTCCGTTGACAGTGACCTACCCGGATTCCCGGCAGTTGACCTTTAGCTACGACACAACGGGAGACTATCAATACCTCTGTCGGGAAGCAACCAGCCCTAGCGGATTTACAGTATCTTACGACTATACCGATGGCCTGTTGACGGGAATTAGTAAAAGCAACGGCCAGATCCTGAGTTACGAATACTACAAATTCGTCAATTACGCTGCTACAACGGGAAGATTGACCAAGATCACTTACGCCAATGCAGCGGAGGTGGAGATCACCTATGGAGAGGGCGGCAAGGTCGTCAACGTCACCGGCCCTGAAGGCCATAACCATAGTTATGACTATGGCTATGGGTCGATAAGTACGGATATTATCACGCTGCCGGCAGATGTCACGACATTGACGGATTCCAACAATAAAACGACCTCCTATGCGCACACAGAGGGAGGATACAATAAGCAGGTTGAGGATGCACTGGGTTATAGCGCATTTTTCTATAAGAATTCACGGCATCTCGCAACGATCATGACGGACAGGCGCGGGAAAACAAGCCTGTTTGCTTATGATAAAGATAACACCGATCCGCTTTTACAGGGCAACTTGTTGAGTCGGACTAACCCACTGGGCAAGACGTGGCGTTACACATGGGACAGTGGGCGAAACCTGACGCAGATAAAGGACCCCCTTGATCACGAGTTCAATCGGACTTACGATACGAAGGGAAATCCGCTCACCGTCGAGAATGGCCTGGGGCGAACGGTGCTCACTAACACCTACACTGCGCGCGGTGAACTCGCGACGACAAAAGATGGCCTGAATAATACCAGCAGTTTTCAATACAGCACAAATGGTCTATTAACGAAAGCAACCGACGCAATCGGCAAGGACTGGCTTTTTGGTTACGACGACGCGGGCAATCTGCTTACCTTCGAAAATCCTAATGGAAAGATTTGGACGACAACCTTCAATGATTTTTATAAACCCGCTACCAGCGAGGATCCCTTAGGAAATAGAACTGTATATACCTATGATGAGATGGCGAACCTCACGAAGGTGGAAGACGCCAATAACAACGAAGTCGAAATAAGCTATGACCTCCTTCAGCGTATTACCAGTATCAAGGATGCTCTGGGCAAGAGTATACGCCTTACTTACGATGCCGAGACGAACCTAACCAAGTTGACGGATCCGTTAAGTCGGGAGTACACGTACACCTTTGATGCGGTAAACCAGACAAAGACGTTCAAGTTTCCTGATGACAGCGAGGAATCGTACGATTACGATCCGGGCGGCAACCTGACCAAGTGGACCAACCGCGCGGGGGAAGAGACCACTCTCTCCTACGACGATGCTTCGCGACTGATGCAGAAAAGGTATGAAGTAACTTCGGGTTACCCAACGGTTTTCTCCTACACCTACGACGACGCTAATCGACTCACCGGAGCCACGCGAACGGTCGGCATGACGGTCGATTCCACCATTGAGTATACCTACGATGCAGCAGATCGTGTTACCTTCACGACGGCAGAGGGACACACGGTCGGTTACACCTACAACGCCGCGCAGCTGATAAACCAAATCACTTATCCCTCTTCAGAGGTGGTGAAGTACGAATACGACAGCCGCAGAAGTCTCAGTGCCATCAAAGACGGGGGTAACGCAGCAGTCGCGACTTATACTAAAGATGATACCGGGCGAGTGATCCGGCGCGAGCTGCCCAACGGGCTGGAGACCATCTACACGTGGAACGACTCCAACTGGCTGGTGCAGCTGGAGCTTCGGGAGACTGCCAATCCTAGTAACGTTCTTCAGTCAGTTGAATATGGCTATGACAACGTCGGCAACCGACTCTGGATCAAAGCAAAAGATGGGCGTGGGGACGTTTACCAGTACGATGCCACTTATCAGGTGACCGGGGTGAAGTATGACGTTGATGATCCGACAGTTGGCTACAGCGCCGCTGTAAATCCTTCGCACACGGTGACTTACAAGTACGACGCCGTGGGCAACCGGATTAGCTTAACAGAGAATGGCGCATCGACGGCCTATACAGCAAATTCCCTCAACCAGTACACCCATGTCGGAGGTGTCAGTTACACGTATAGCGGGCGCGGTGATTTGATTGGTGATAACGGTACGTGGACTTATAGCTATGATTATCAAGGCCGACTTATTAACGCTAGTACGATTGGGACTGCAGCAGCTTATAAGTACGATTCGGTTGGCCGACGGATTGAGAAGAACGTAAATAATGCAATCACTAGGTATATTTACAACGGATACAATCTCATCGAAGAGAGAGATGGAAATGATAATGTCCTCGCAAAATATATATATGAATCCGGCATCGATCGACCCATTAAGGTGTTAAATGGGGAAAGCGAGCTGTACTTCATTCAAGATGATTTAGGTAGCGTAATCGCGCTAGTTGATAATAGTGGCGGTGTTGTCGAGCGGTATGAATATGACGTGTTCGGTAGGCCAACAATCAAGGATGGGAATGGAATGGTGAAAGCTTCGGCTATGACCCCGTTCTTATTTACGGGACGAGAGTTTGATGGCGAGACGAAGTTGTATCATTTTCGCACCAGAGCCTACTCCCCTGTTTTAGGGCGGTTTCTACAAAGTGATCCGATCGATTTCTTCGCCCGTGATGTCAATTTGTATCGATATGTCTCCAATAATCCGATTAATTATCTGGACCCATTCGGATTGGCTAGGCGTCAGTCACGCTCGCTTGATGGTTTCGGAGGAGTAAAGGTTGGCAAACTACGTCATGATAGATTCAAATATGACGATGGTACTGACTCGGGGTATTATGATGACGGCAAAATACGCCCGGACAAACCGGAAAACGATGATAGGTACGAGGACGATGTTACTGACCTTGATGATGATTGTTTAAGGCAAGCAGAGGAGAATGTAAGAGATGAGTGGCTTAAGAAAGATTATCATAAATTTAAACATAATTGTCAGCATTACTGCGACGCAGTTATGGAAGAGTATAACAACTTAATGGGGCAGCGCAAGTAATATGAAAAGTCAAATATCGATGTTTTTTGGAATCCCATTGATTTTATTTGGGATAATGTCAGCGTTGTCCGTTATAGTGATACATTTGGGGTTATTCGGGGTCGTGCCTGGTGCATTGGATGAAAAAATTTCGGGGCGAATACTTTTAGCATATGCTGCCAAGTTGGAGCCATTATTATTCTTGAATTGGGTGAGCTTGTCGTATTTATTGCTTCTTCTGGAGTTTCTTTTTGTTGTGATCCCATTGGGTGGTTTGATTATTGCGGGATTCCTTATTCTGAATGGTCGAGCTTCGTTAGGGGCTTATGTTTCAATAGCGAGTTTAGCTATTTTAGGTATCGGCTTTTTAGGAAACGGGTTGATTGCTTTCTTTAATAACAAAATAAACCAAGCGTTTATTCTTCCGATGCTCTCATTTATTCTGATGTTAGGTGGCAGTATTTGGCTTGCTTATTGTTCCAAAAAGTTTTAGCAAAACCCTAGAAGAGTAGCAACAGACAGTTGAGGGGGTCAGTCAGCAAATCTTGACAAAGCGTCGTGGTCTCGCACTTTACCCAATTAAAATCATGGACCCGATCATCAAGGATGAAAACGACGCCTCCCAGGCCGTTCTGGGAGCACTGCCTTTTATTTCACGTCGCCTGAAACGGCAATGGTGGATGCGCCTCGGCGCCAAGGCGTTCCTGCTTTGGATGGTTTTTGCTATCGCACTTCCCAGGCCTCAACTGCTGGCCTGCGCCTGTTCGGAGGTGGTCGTCGGGAGCGGCATGGTCTCCGCAACCTCTGAAGACGGCGCGGCCTCCCGGCGGGTTTGAGCAGATGCCAACGCTTGCCCGAAGGCAGGTTCTGTTACTGTTACGGGACAGAGGGCAGCTTGTGCTTCAACTGGTCTTGATTCTTACGTTTCCGGTTTTGGTGGCGATTTTCGCATATCGGGGATTGCCGCAGGTACGAAGTCTTTCCCTTGGGCTGGAGATGAATGTGGTTCGGACGCTGACGGAACAACTGCTTTACTCGAAAGAACTATTTCACGCAGCTTCGCTCGTATCGGGGTTGGCTATGTTCCAGGTCATCCTGCTGACATTGATGGGAGCCAACAACGGCTCCCGGGAGATCGCAAAGGAGAGAGGAGTCCTCGACAAGGAGCGCCGCGCGGGCCTTTCGTCAGGGGCGTACATGGCTGTGAAGTTCGCGCAGGTCGCGATGTTTAGTGCGTTCCAGGCATTCTGGATGACGTGGTTTGTAAAGAGTGTCTGCGGATTTTCAGGAAGCCTCCTGGTGCAGGCCGCTGTTTTCTTTGGAGCGACGTTTGCCATGAGCGCCACGTGCCTCGCCATCTCAGCCCGTAGTCCCACCGCTGAACGTGCTTCGCTGATGGCGATCTACCTGGTAGGACTGCAACTCCCGCTATCCGGAGCTGTTCTCGCCTTGCCGGAAGTCATTAATTGGGTGACGCGACCGTTTATCTCGGCCTATTGGGGATGGAGTGGTTATCTAAAATCGCTGGAAACCTTCCGGCAATACGATATCGTCAAACAGGCAACAGATACCCACATCGCATCTCTCTCCGGAGTCTTTGTCACGTTGACATTGCACGTGATCGTCGGGTTCATTGCTGCATATTTTTTTGTATCCCGTCGCCGTCAGCGGTTGTAGTCAACTATCGTTGACCCCGGGAAGTCTTTTCCCAAACCGTTGGTTCGGACCATTGATGTTCAAAAATTTTAGATAACCCCATGTCGGATGCCTCTTTTTTCTCACCATTTGAAGAACGCGTTCTGCCACGCTAGTTTTTCACCTCATCTTCGCCTGCTTCGTCAATAATGGATTCCAGCAAAACGCGAATCCGGCAAAGAGAAGGTTTCGTTACAGAACGGTCGCCACAGCACATGTTATCCCTGTTTGTCGAGAGCGATCTCTTCATGCGGCTGGCCGGCAAGGAGGGTGGCGGCGGGCGCTGCATCTCGGAAGTGGACCAGCACCTGGAAACCTTGCTCACGGCTACTGATGAACACATTTTTGAAGTTGAGAACGATCGCACCCTTGCCCAGGAAGTTCAGGAGTTTGCCCTCTGCGCCACCACGTTGCTCGGCTCCTCCGATGGCGAGCTTGATGAAGCCGAAGCGAAAGCCCTTGAGGAAACCTTTTCATGGGATTGGGACAGTGGAAATTACCGGGCTGCATCATGCCGATTTTCAGCAGCACTTCAGCAGAGTGCGGAGTTGATGCAGACCGCTCTCAAGCAGGACCTCCATCCCGACTTTGTACGGGTTGCACGGTCGCCGAGTTTTAATTCACGCGCGAAAGCCGATGGGGTTGACCTCGGTGTTCCCGAGGGTTGGGAGCAAACCCTCATGGAAGATGGACTTTTCATTACTCGGCTCGGAGACGGAGAATGGATCTCCCATGCCCACGAAAGATGGACGATTCAAGGCCAATGGCGAAAGTCGCAATGGGGCGAACTCTCCGAAGAAGGAGCCCTCTACCGTATCCCCTGGCCGAACAAAGAACTGGAGGCACTCCGTGCGCTGGGTTGAAATCGACATCAACGGTATTCTCGCCCGCCTTGGCTACGCCGAAAGCTGGACTGATCCAGCCCCGAAAAACTGGACAGATTTTGGAGAGAGTTCTGCGGTAGAATCCGTAGAACCATGAAAAAGAGACACAGCACCGAACAGATCCTGACTCAAAATCTCATTACCGAATCGCCGGAACATTATGCCACGGCCATGCTTCTCCTGCGTGGATACAGAAAAGCGGTGAAAGAGGGATACTCCGGTCCGTTGCCTTTCTGGAACGAGTTCTATCAGAGTGCCGAACTCGACAGGTCGTTTCTCCTCTGGGATTCCTTCATCGGCATTTCCGGACTGCGACAAAGGCAGTTCGAATTCATCCGCGCCCACATCACGATGGTTCCCTCCGCCTCCCGGTAACTCTTCGGGTCCGAAAAGACCCTTTTCACCCACCCTTTTCAAACTTTTCGCTGACGGTTCGGAGACCCTGAAAAGGGTCAACTCCGTAAGTCACACAACCACAGGCAATTATAGCCAAATCAAGGCAAATCAGACCTTTTCAAACTTCTAGCTCGGTCATGCGGTTGGCGTTTCATTTATCTGTCTGAATATAATGGGACCACCGGTTTCCCTCACTTTGCCGGTTCGAGAGGTGAGCCTTACGACTTTGCAGTCTTTCCTTCTGTGTTTGGGGGGCTGCTTCCCGAAGGGCCTCAGTTGGAGGCGCTGTTACGGCGACATAAGATTGATCGTCATGACGCCTTCGCCAGCTCGTCACCGTAGGAGAAGACCAGGTGGGATCGCTTGCGGTCGTTGACGCTTCAACCTCCCGGTCCATCTCGGAAGACGACTGATGCCGTACTGTCCAACCAGGCCGGAGAAGATCAGGAAGGAGAAGTTTTTTCCCGTGCCGGATTGCGGGCGCTGCATCCGAAGCTTGATGCGCTCCAACGTCTGGATCCCACTCAGGAAGATCAACTGAGGCCGCGCGGCCAAGATGTCGGGACTGGGCTTTCAGCCCAAACTCCCAGCGGTCTTTTTCCCCGAAGCGCAAGAAGTTTGAGATCGTGGATGCGCATGGGCACTTCCTGCTCAACCCAATTCGCCTCCGTTCTTCGATGTTATCGCAAACGAAGCATTGACGATGACCATGGCCGCAGCGGTAGGAATTGAGGTGCCCTTGCATGCTCTGATTCCTGCCATCGACGGCTCATGGGTTTACTTCATTCGTCGTTTCGACCGCCTCAAGCGCGGTGTCAAACTTCATGTGGACGACTTTGCGTGTGCTGATACCGTAATGACCTGACAGTTGGGGGTCGTAAAAGCAGACAGCGGCCATGTGGTGTTGGTATGGATTTTTGAACCACCAAAAACAATACCAGTTCCAACATGATCGCTAAAAAGAAAGTCGCTCGGCGTAAGCTCAGTTTGTTTTATACAAGAATTGTTAATCTTTGAATTTCCGATGTAACATATTGCCGCGGGACACTCGAGACCTTCGCCTTGACCAGAAATTGATGACGATATCTTACTCATCCTTCTTACCGGTTGAATAGCCAAGAAAATCCCACTCTCATCAATTGGACGCTCCACAGCAGGCGTAACAATAACTGAATCCAAAGAAAATGATCAACAGGTTCCAGAAAGTTTTCTGCAAATTCGAAACAGCTATAGCAAACAGCTTCTTTGATATACCACCTTACGATAAATAGAAGTCGTGAAGTATATTCGGAATTCAAAATGCAAATTATCTTTAATGTGAACTTTGTTGGACTAATACCGCCTTGAAAGGTCACCCGAAAAGCCTCAATGTCTGGCCAAAGGTCCTGAATGTCCATCTTTGCCGGTTGTTTAGGTACGGTGGACGCGAAGCTTCTAGAAAATATCGTCGTATGGGTTGTTTGTATTGTTACTACATAAATAATAACGGCTCGGACATGGATGTGTTTAATTTTCACACCGCCCTTAATAAGGCATCAACGGTCCGGATTGTTACACGAAGAGCCTTACCTAATTTCGAGTTGCTGGATTCAGGCAATGGTTTTCCAGTAATTAATTGGCGGCGATGGATTCAATGGTTTCAGCAATTTTGTCCAGAATCGCATTTTGAATTGTGCCAATTCGCTTTACTGTTTTGCCTGGAGCATCGCGAAAGCGACCTTTAATATTTGAAACCAATCGGTTAAAATCTGGTCTTTCATGAAAATTCGGAATTTCCTCTCGAATAACTGTTCGGGAAAGGCTTGCCCATTGTTTTGCAGTCCCTTTAGAAAATGGTGGAAGCTTCACTGCTAATGATAACCAACTTGGCATTTTTCCTGGAAGAATGGAAACCTCCGTCTCGCAGTCCTGAAGATATTCGCAAATATCGACTATCATGGATGGAGCATAGCGATTTACGTCAATGCATTTCACCACCTCTCGAGCCCATGCTCTGCAGATAAAATACTCATCGTCATACGCCAGTGACTTAAATCGACCATTTATAATGCTCTTTCCGACTTGCAGGTGCTCCAAGTTTCTATTGGCTACGTCAACCCAGTTCGGGTCCAGCTTCGCAAGAACCGGAATCTGTGCATAAGACCTCGTCGTCGGACGAAATAACTCGGGGTTGCTTTTATAGAATCTTTCTAATAACCCATTAACCAATAGACCCAGTTCAAAAAGCCCCTCTGCTGCATCTTCTCTTCCTTCGCATAAACCGGATAATAAGATTCCTACGGCGCTAAAAGCTTCCTTTCTAGCCTCAATGACATTCAACTTGCGAGCAAACTCCTTTGTTTTAATCGAGCTTTCCACCTCAAGTTGGGTCAATTCATATATGCCTGCATTTTTCAGCATCTCCTCATGTTCTGCAAACCATGCATCATTATATTTCGAGGGATCCTCCTCAATCTTCTCCCTGATACTTTCTGCTATTTGATTGAAGTGTTTTCCATATTCGGTTTTAATTAAATTACCTTCTCTTTTCGCCATCTCCTTCGCATCAATATCTATATTTTCGCTTTCCTTCCTTGTCTGCCAACTCTTTGCATTGACATATAGCATTAGGAATTCCCGCTCATCCTGGTGGCTGGAAACACCGGAACATGAGAGGGGAAAGTAGCAATTGACTACACGGTGACGAGGAACTCCGTCTTGATCTGACTCTTCCGATAATGTGTTTTCTTTCATATTTCTGAATTCTGTATATTAACCGAGAATTAAATCATTCATTACTGCTGAGCATCTTTATCGGAAGAGTATAATAGAAAATGGAAAATCGAAAGCACTGAATTACCGGGTCGTGGCTCCCGGGACAAACATACTTCTTGCTGCCTATGCTCCGTAGCGGCCCGAAGCTGATGATCTTTATTATGTCCATACCGTTGGATTCAGGTTTGCTAATCCAATGGCAAGCGGGGTAATTGTCCCTCCTAAAGGAGATGATCAAAGACCGCCTTCCCGGCAATGACGATGCCCTCGATACGTAGCGCACGCCTCTATCGAGCGTTTCCATTTGGACCAAAAGAACCATGTCCACCAGGTCTTTCAGCCGGCTATTCGTGGAATCGGACCGGGGCAGAGTGTAGGCGTGAAAAGCGGCGGCGGTAGCGTATTTGCGGAGCTGGTCGGTCACGCTGCTTTGAGACGCTTCCGACCGGAGCGAAGAAACTTTGGCAGCCTGTCGAGGTAGTATTCAGTATCCGTATCCGTGACAAGGCCGCGTGCCTTGGCTTCCGTAAGGCTTGGGAAAGGATGTCGGCGGGAATGTCCTGCCCGGTATCGACAATGGCGCGAATCGGGCGTGTCACCCGATAACCTTCCCGTTCCTCTATCTCGTCGCGGGAAAGATTTCCATTCCGAAAGGATCTCTAGATTACTCACGGCTTTGGTGAGAATTGCATAATCGACATCCCTCGATTTTAGTTTGATCTTGAAACGAGCCAATACCTCTTTCTTAAAGGCATTAACATAGGCGAGAAGAAATGGCGAATACTTCCCGGAATATTCTTGAAGAAGCGCATCACAGTCCGAAGTCCATGATACATTGAACGTCTGATCTGTGTACCAGTGAGCTTCGATATTCCAAAGCTTGGGGCATAATAGCTCACGTTTTTATGATTCTGGTTAGACCCCTTTTTCGTATTGCGAAGTCCCCTTGGCAATCTCTTTTGCCCGTTCAGTGATAGATCCCACCGTCAGCATTGAATCAAGATCAGCAACATCGCTTGTGGTAAATCATTCATAAATCGCACGAAGTAGGGAATCGTCAACAAGGGAACCATTTTCTCCATGCATAGCTAAATGGCCGTGATCGAAATCACTTATGTGCTCCGAAAGGTAATTCATTATGAGAAGGAAGCGTCCTCTCTTGAATGTGCGTCCACTCTTGTCGCTGTGGCACTGATTGAAATAGTCATTGGTCTGCAGGATGGATCGAAAAAATCTGCCTTCTTCGTCGTCAGAATCTACGGGTAGAAGCTCCATTTCTTCGCCATGCTTCGTTACGGATTCATAAGCCAAGAAATGCTTCTGTGCTTTGAAATGTTGAAGAAATTCTTCAAAAGGGATAAGAGGGAAGGTTTTTTACGGATTTGGCTTCCGACGATTGATTGTCGCTCATGGGTTATAAGGAGGGAGTGTAAATAGAATTTTGATGCATCGATTTTGAATTATGCCACAACTTAAGGCTTTGTGAAATATAAGGGCTGAGAACTTCAGTTGATATTTTCATTGACAGACGACTCCAACGGTTCGATGGCATCCTGCCGTACCTGACCAACCGCCAGATCAGCGGTGTAACACCTGCTGCCTATATCGCGCAAAAAAACAGCGGCATTTGAAAATCGCCTCGTAGATCTCAGAGGTCTCGTATCCACCCGTCTACGAGACCTTCAACTCCTATGAATCCCTCAGCAGTCAAGAGGTGCTCGGTGTACCGCTTACAATCCGGTAATCACTCTCTCCAGAACTCCGCTGTAAGGGGAAGCTCGTTCAGTTCAGCGCGCGCTTCTTTCCACGAAGGATAAACGTCGTTTAAAATATTGACAAAACGCTTGCTATGTGTTGATTCCAGTAGATGAACGATTTCGTGGACAATGACGTACTCGAGTAAATCCTTCGGCTTCTTTACCAATTCCGTATTGAGCCTGATATGCCCTTCCTTGTGATTGCAACTGCCCCACTTGGTCTTCATTCTTTGAAGGAAATACCTGTTCACTTTCACGTTTAGTCTAGTCTCCCATTTTCTGACTAGGGTAGGCACGGCCTTGTGAAGCAACGATTTATGCCACTCGTGTATTACGTCGGCGCGTTTCCTTTCATCGCTTCCGGGACGAACGGACAAAGTGATGCGTTTGTGATCAAGGACAACGGATGGCCTGGCTTCTCTGTAAATGATAGTCAACAAGTAGCGGCGTCCCCAGAGATAATGGCTCTCTCGCTCGATAAAATGCCGCGGTGCTTCGCGAGCTTGTTCAGCCAGCTTGCTCTGTTGCTCCCTTATCCATCCAAGCTTTGAAATCGCGTAAGCGCGGGCGACATCGAACCGTGTTGACAGGGGTACAGAAAGTGTCACCCGGCCACTTGGAGGATGCACCGAGAGATGAACATTCTTAATGGCTTTTCTGGCCACCAAGATCGAAATCTCCCCGAGTTGAATTTCTTCCGTCATCAGTAACCGGGTTGATTTTTGATAATCTCAAAAATTGCCTCCGTAGCTTCCTTGTCTCTCGACATGATCAGATGCAATGCATTCACCACAACTCTGGCCCTTGGTCCCAATTCCGTACTCTGCGCATCCTGTTTCCAGCCAGCAGGAGCGTGTTCGCGCATAGCAAGGTCAAGTCTGAGTGCCAATTCCGCCCTCTCCTTTTCGTCTACGGGGCACTGAAAGCTCGATGCAGGGATTTTATCGAGATTGTCAAAAAGAACGATGGCCCCCGGATGTCCGTCCAAGGCCATAGGATGCATGTTATCTCCCTTTCGAGACATTTGCTTTACCAACGCTTCTGCGCGGTCAAGAAACTCTTCGTACGATTTCGTTTCATCCCGTCTTTGCTTGATCAGGTCGTCCAGCAACTTCGACATCTTCGCGTAGAATCTGGGGTCGGTAAGCTGGTCTCGGATGATGGTTTTCCGAACGTTGTTGATAATACCCTCGGCAATAGCATTCTTCGAAAGTTTGCCTCTCTCGTTTAACTTACGGGCAATGGCGTCGTGGATGCCCGTCTGAATGATCAATTCGGTGAGGGAGAGTTCGTTAAGATTTCCCAGGTCACCAGCGGGGTCGGCTTGAATGTAGGTATTGAGAAGGTGGCGCATGTCGGCCTCATAAGGCTTGATGTCGAGCTCCTCACCTGAGTGCATTTTGATAGCGGCTCGGACGTCACCATAAAACTCCACCTCCCTCTGCAAAGCTACCACTTCTCCGTCGGAGTAGCCTGCTTCAGAGAGATTTTGGGCAATTGCGGCATAGGCACGCACGAACGCCGCCACAGCTTTATAGAAAGAAATGCGCAGTGCCTCCGTTTCCCCAAGTGCAGCGGGATCATTGGCGTCACCACAGAAGCACTCGAGATATTGCTCCATCTCACGCGGCAGCGGTACGGGTTCACAAAGGTAGCAGAGTGCCTCGCGAGTGGTATCGAGTTGGTTTTTACCTTCAACCAACCAGTTTTTGAGCTTTACGTTATTGTCCTCACCGTTTCCTTCATCAACATCCAACTCGTCGGAGTTGTACACGGCGATCGCTTGCTGTACATCCTTAAATAGCTCTTTAAAATCGATAATGTAGCCGCAATCCTTGTCTTCGCCATCAAGCCGATTGGTACGGCAAATTGCTTGGAAAAGGTTGTGATCGTACAATTCATTATCGAGGTAGATGTAGGTGCAACTGGGCGCGTCAAAACCCGTGAGAAGCTTACTCACCACAATCAGCAACTTCAAATTCGCTGGTTCGTGGATAAAGCGACGCTTGGCCTCGTCCTCATAAGCCTTAGTTGTCTGCCCGTTCTTGAGTACATACTGGGTATAAGTGTCGAACTTATATCTGGAGCGAATTCTACAGATCCCACAACTTCTCTGACAAAGTAATCCTTGACCCGTTTATGGGGAGCGGCCTCACGCTCGGAGAGGCGGTGAAGCTCGGTGCGAAGGCTGTGGGGTGCGATATTAACCTGGTCAGCACCTTTCTGGTCCGGCAAGCTTTCACTCCAGTCTCTGAAACGGTTCTTAGGCAGGAGTTTGCCAGGCTTGAAGCGTCGGTCGCTGACGATATTCGCCAATACTATCTCACCATTGA
>Ga0182739_1000318_pt1 | contig 72802 bp, 53 predicted proteins | sample eDN5th30CBELigBY_FD_128873 | JGI IMG/M metagenome (GOLD analysis project Ga0182739, IMG submission 128873) | Enriched backyard soil microbial communities from Emeryville, California, USA - eDNA 5th pass 30_C BE-Lig BY (version 2) (version 2) | ecosystem: Environmental > Terrestrial > Soil >... | reverse complement strand
TGGCCTCGGAGCCCCTATTTTTAGCCTATAACGAAATTCTGCCGACCGCCTGTATTCAGGGAATACAGAAGGGAGAAGGAATGCAGTTAGAGGCAAAAAGAGGTGCTCCATGGCCTTTGAAGGGCTTTTTTCACAGCCTCTAAGGCGAAAGGCGTCATTTCGGGGGCGGTTTTTTCCTGGCGAAAAAACCGCTTTCCAAGGCTTGCCAGCGGTGTACGGTCCAGAGAGTGGCGGCCGGTACGACTCCGACCGCCCGTCCGGGCGAATTTATTCCCAGAGAAGAACCATCATCATGCAACCCCTCTTTACGTTCAACGTTGTCCCCACCCTTCCCGCCGAACTCGAGCCGTTGCGCGAAATGGCGTGCAACCTCTGGTGGACCTGGGAACCGGCCGCGCGCAAGCTCTTCCGGGATGTCGATGTCGATCTCTGGCACCAGACCAATCACAACCCGCTCCGCGTCCTCCAGCTCTGCCGGCAGGCGCGGCTCCATGAACTCGCCCTCGACAAGGTTTTCCTCGGGGAAGTGGAAACGGTCTATGGCCAGTTCCAGGCGTATCTCTCCCGGAAGGACACGTATGGAAGCGGTCGCGACAATGCGCTGATCGCCTATTTTTCGGCGGAGTTCGGGTTCCACGAATCGTTCCCGAACTATTCGGGAGGTCTCGGGATTCTCTCGGGCGACCATTGCAAGGCGGCGAGCGATCTCGGGCTGAACTTCATCGGCGTCACCCTCCTTTACCGCCACGGTTACTTCAAACAGGAGATCAACCGCGACGGCTGGCAGGAAAGCATCCGGCTCAACCAGAACTTTCACCACCTGCCGATCCGCGAAGTCCGCGACGAACAGGGCGAAACGCTGCTGGTCTGTGTCGACATTCTCGGCCGGCGCGTCTGCGCCAAGGTGTGGCAGATGAAGGTCGGGCGGATCACCCTTTACCTGCTCGATACCGACATCTCCGCCAACAGTTCCGAAGACCGCGCGATCACCGCCCAGCTTTACGGCGGCGATCTGGAAATGCGGATCAAACAGGAGATCCTTCTGGGGATCGGCGGCGTTCAGGCGCTCAACCTGATCGGCCTGCAACCGGCGGTCTACCACATGAACGAGGGGCACTCCGCGTTCCTTTCGCTGGAGCTGATCCGCCGGGAGGTGGAGGAGCACGGCCTCGACTACCACGCGGCATTGCAACTGGTCGCCGCAGCCAACATCTTCACCACGCACACCCCCGTCCCCGCCGGGAACGACGCTTTCCCGCGCGACCTGATGCAGCGCTACTTCCGCGATTTCCCCGGAAAGCTCGGCATCGGCTTTGACGAATTTTTCGCGCTCGGCCAGTCGACCGTTGCCAGCGAGCCGACCTTTTCGATGACGATCCTCGCCCTGCGCACCAGCCGCCATTCCAACGGCGTGAGCCGGTTGCACGGAGAGGTGAGCCGGGGGCTTTGGAAGGATGTCTGGGCGGGCATCCCCGAAAATGAAGTCCCGATCACCAGCATCACCAACGGCATCCATACCAAGACGTGGCTCTCGCCGGAGTTTTCCGCGCTTTACGACCGCTACCTGCCGAACTGGCAGGAATCGCTGACCGATGTCGAGTTCTGGCGCGGGGTGATCGACATCCCCGACGACGTGCTCTGGGAGACCCACCACGGGTTGAAGGAACGCCTCGTGGAATTCGTCCGCGAACGGGTCCGGCTCCAGCGGGTCCGCAACGGCGAATCGCCGGAAAAAATCCGGCAAGTGGGCGAGATCCTCAATCCCGAGATCCTGACGATCGGTTTTGCCCGCCGGTTTGCCACCTACAAGCGCGGCACCCTTCTTTTCTCCGATCTCGACCGGCTTAAAAGGATGCTCAACCATCCCGAACGCCCGGTGCAGTTCATCTTCGCCGGAAAGGCGCACCCGCAGGACGAAGGAGGCAAGCGGCTCATCCAGGAGGTCTACCGCTGGTCGCGCGCCGAAGGGCTGGAGAACCGGATTGTCTTTATTGAGGATTACGACGCCTACATCGGCCGACGGCTTACCCAGGGGGTCGATCTCTGGCTCAACAACCCGCTGCGGCCTCTCGAAGCGAGCGGCACGAGCGGGATGAAACTGCCGCCCAACGGGGGCTTGAACCTGAGCGTCCTCGACGGCTGGTGGTGCGAAGGGTACAACGGCAAAAACGGCTGGGCGGTCGGGGCGGAGATCGTCGACGGAAGCGTCGAGTTCCAAAACGAGGTCGATACCGCGAGCCTCTTTCACGTTCTGGAAAACCAGATCATCCCCCTCTACTACGCCAAGCCGGACGGGCGGCTGCCGCTCGCGTGGTTGCAGTTGATGCGGGAGTCGATCCGGAGCGTCACCCCGGTTTTCAATACCCAGCGGATGGTGAGCGAGTACAACGAACTCCTCTACGAACCGGCGGCTGCGGCCCATACGCGGCTCGGAGCCGACAGCGCGGCGAAGGCACGCGAACTTGCCCGGTGGAAGGAAGAGATCCGGCGGCTCTGGCCGCAGGTGCGGGTCCCCGCCGCGGAGGTCCGCATCGCGAACGAGGAGAAGGTCAATGTCGTCGTCGGCGATGAGTTGACGGTCGAGGCGCTCGTCTTTCTGGGCGAGGTCAAGCCCGGGTCGGTCCGCGTGCAGGCGTATGCCGGGGAGTGCCACGACAACCTGATCACCGACCCGGTGACGGTCGACCTTGCCGAAGCCGGTGGCGCGACCCGTTCCGATGGCTGTTACCTCTACCGGGGGAGCATCCCGGCGAGCGAGAGCGGCGCGTACGGGCTCAACGTCCGCGTGATCCCGCACAACCCGCTCCTGACCCAAGGCCACGAATTGCAGTTGATCACCTGGGCGCAGTAACGACGCTCACGCGCCGGAAGGCCGCCGCAGCGTCGGGAGAAGGACGGTCAGCAGGCCGATCAACGGCAGGAACGCGCAGATCTGGAAGACGAAGTTGATGCTCGTCAGGTCAGCCACCTTGCCGAGAACCGCCGAGCCGAGGCCCCCCATCCCGAAGGCAAAGCCGAAAAAGAGCCCGGCGACCATCCCGACGCGCCCCGGCATCAGCTCCTGCGCGTAGACGACGATCGCGGAAAAGGCGGAGGAGAGGATGATCCCGATTGGGATGCTCAACACCCCGGTCCAGAAGAGGTTGGCGTGCGGAAGGGCGAGCGAGAATGGCGCGGTGCCGAGGATGGAGCACCAGATCACGAACTTGCGCCCGTAGCGGTCGCCGACCGGGCCGCCGATGACCGTCCCCGCCGCCACCGCCACCAGAAAGACGAAAAGGTGCATCTGCGCGTTCTGCACCGAGACGTTGAATTTCCCGATCAGGTAAAAGGTGTAGTAGCTCATGAAGCTGGCGATGTAGAAATACTTCGAGAAAATCAGCGCCAGCAGCACCGCGATCGCCCGGACAACCTGTCGGCGCGGCAGGGTCATCACCGGCGGCGCGGCTTTTTTCTTCGGCGAAAGCCGTTCCCGGCGCAGGTTGTTGTGCTGCCAGCGCCCGAGCGCCAGGACGATCCCCATCGCCACCAGCGAAAGGAGGCAAAGCCAGAGGATCTGCCGCTGCGCGAGGATGAAGACCGCCAGCAGCGGCCCGAGCGAAGAACCGCCGTTTCCGCCAAGCTGGAAAAACGACTGCGCAAACCCGCGCCGCCGCCCCGCCGCAAGGTACGCCATCCGCGACGCTTCGGGGTGAAAAATGGCCGAACCGACCCCGGTCAGCCCGACGGCAAAGAGGAGGAGGTGAAACGAAGTGGCAAACGCGATCAACGCCAGCCCCGACACCGTGAAGGCCACCCCGACCGCCAGCGAGTACGGCATCGGCCGGCGATCGGCCCAAAGCCCGACGATCGGCTGGCAGATCGACGCGGTGAGTTGCGCCGTCAGCGTGATCAGCCCGATCCGCGTAAAATTCAACCCGAGCGACTCCTTGAGCAGCGGGTAAAGCGCCCCGATGACCGATTGCACCGCGTCGTTGAGCAGATGGCAGACGCTCAGGGCGAGGATGATCGAAAACATCGTCCGCTCCGGCGTGGTGGCGTGAGGTTCCGGCGAGGCGGCCCGCTGGTCCGCCATGGATTCGGTCGACATGAGAAAAAAGCCCAATAGAGCCCAACAACCGATCCAATGCAATCTTGCGTTTACATCTTGCGTCTACCGATCTCCCGGGATAGCAACGATTTTATCTTGCCATGATGTTCGGTTCACCGAGAATGCGCTCCGCACATGTCAAAATTGCGCCTCTTAAATTACTGGTTCAAAAAAGCATTCGCGTGCTTTTTTATCTTAAGTTTTCCGGATGCTTTACGCTATTTTTGCCATGTTCTGTTCGGCTCCCAAGGCATTCTCAAAGTCACGATTCCGGGGCTGACGCACCCCATCGCGCTAAGGGCGCCCTCCTCCGATCTCTTTGTGCTCAGCCAGGTTTTTGATGACAAACAATATCAGTTTGCGACGACGCGGGACCCGGAGATCATCGTGGATGCGGGTGCGAACATCGGATTGACGTCCATTTACCTCAGCAATCGTTTCCCGTCAGCCAAGATTTACGCCATTGAACCGGCGGAGGACAATATTCGGATCGCAAAAGAAAACGTCGCCCCCTACCCCAATATCATTCTCCTTCAAAAGGCACTGTGGAAAACGAGCGGGCCGTTGAACCTGTGCAATCCCGCCGGGGAAAACTGGACCTATTGCGTCGATCATGACTCCACATCATCTAAGCAAAACGGATCGGAGACCGTCTGCGGCATCACCCTCGACGAATTGATGGAAACTTATCATCTCGAGAGAATCGATGTCCTGAAAATGGACATTGAATCCGCCGAGAAGGAAGTTTTTGAAGATCCCGTCCGGTGGATTGGAAAGGTGGATGCCATCGTTATCGAACTTCATGAACGGGCGCTGCCGGGATGCAATCGCGTCTTTTACAACCAGACCAATGACTTTGAGAGGGAATGGCAGGAAGGTGAACTGACCTACGTCGTCCGCAAGGGGAGCTGCCTCCAGTAAACCCGACGGCCAACCCGAAAACGGACACCGGCGGTTCCGGCTCCGGAAACGATTGGCGCTTCCCGTTTTTCTCCTTTCCGCCCCTGCCTTTTCCCGGCTGTGAAAAAGCTTGCCCCGGGGCGGTTTCCCTCTAGATTTCAAGAGATATGGCTTCTCAGACTCCGGTTGCCTACGATTCCAAGATCGAGGGTAACGTGATCTTCACCAAAACCGACGCCGCCATCAACTGGATGAGAAAAAACTCTCTCTGGCCGATGCCGATGGGTCTGGCGTGCTGTGCCATCGAGCTGATGGCGACCGCCTCCTCCCGTTTTGACATTTCGCGGTTCGGGGCCGAAGTCATGCGCTTTTCTCCCCGGCAGAGCGATCTGATGATCGTCGCCGGAACCGTCACCTACAAGATGGCGCTCGCCGTCAAGCGGATCTACGACCAGATGCCCGAGCCGAAGTGGGTCATCGCCATGGGCGCGTGCGCCTCCTCGGGCGGGATGTACCGCAGCTATGCAGTGCTCCAAGGGGTCGACCGGATCATCCCCGTCGATGTCTACGTTTCGGGGTGCCCTCCGCGTCCCGAGGCGCTGCTGGAGGGGCTGATGCGGCTCCAGCGCAAGATCGACACCGAATCGTCGCTCGCCGCCCAGAAACGCCATCTCATTGATACGCTCTCATGACTCTCACCGAAGCCGTCGCAGCCCTGGAAGCTGAATTCACCGTCCTTAGCAAAACGGAATTCCGTGGAGAAACCACGCTCGTGGTCGGGCGGGAGAAGATCGTCGAAGTCGCCCAGGCCGCCAAGCGTCTCGGGTTTGACACCCTGGTCGATCTCTCCAGCGTCGACAATTTCGGCGAGGAACCGCGCTTTGAAGTCGTCTACGAGCTTTACTCGCTGACCGACAACCACCACCTGCGGATCAAGATCGCTGTTTCGGAAGACGACCTGGAGGTCCCGACCGTCATCAACGTCTGGCGCAGCGCCGACTGGCACGAGCGCGAGGTTTACGACATGATGGGAATCCGCTTCAGCGGTCACCCCGACCTGCGCCGCATCCTGATGTGGGAGGGGTATCCCTATTTCCCGCTGCGGAAAGATTTCCCGCTCGCCGGTCGCCCGACCGACATGCCCGATGTCGCCTTTACCGACAAGGCGCCGCTTGCGGGAGGGCCCTTTGTCACCGTCCCAAGCACGGCAGGCGTCAAGGAACGCGAACCGCGCGCCCGGCCGATCAAGTAACCCCGGGGAGGGGGCGGCAAGCCCCCGGAAGCGCCCTTCCCCCCATCAAACGAGGAAACGCCCGCATGGCATTCGTCTGCACCCAGAGGCGGCGGTTCAACACGCCACCGCTTCGGAGCGCGTTTGCGGGGTCCCGCAAAGGGTGACGGCGTCCCGCGCTTCGGCGGATTCGATGAGGCTTTGGCAAAGGCGCAGCACCTCCAGATTGCGTCGGCCGCCATGGACCGGCTCGGTGCCGCCGTCGATGTAATCGCGCCATCCTTCGACCGTCTCGCGAAATCCGGAGGCGGAAAACGCGGATGGTTGAGCGACCGGGAGCGCTTCGTCTCCTCCCGCCGGGTGAAACCAGATCTCCCGCCGGTGGTCGAGCCGCAGCGTTCCCCGTTCCCCGATCAAGGCGATATGGAGCGAACTGACCGGAGCGTCGAAGGTCAGCAGGTATTGCACGCGGCACGATGCCCCGAAATCAAGCCAGGCCCGCAGGTTGGGGGGGTGGTTGTACGGCGTCCAGCTTGCGGCAAATGCCTCGCTTCGAACCCGGTCCGGCAAGCGCCCCAGAATGGAAAGGAGGAGGTCCATGTGATGGCACGCCATGTCCCAGACCATCGAGTATGGAAAGGTCAACCGTCGCACGCGCGGGCGGTGGATATGGTGGATGTAATCGACCATCTCGATCCGGCCGGGGTAGCAGGGATGGCCGGAATCGTTGGCGACGGCGGCAAAGCTTCGGCAATGCCGCGCGAAACGGTAGTTCTGCGCCACGCAGAAGCAGACCCCCGCCTCCTCCGCCAGCCGGACCAGTTCCTGCGCCTCCTCCCAACAGTTGGTCATCGCCTTTTCCACCAGCACATGCAGCCGGTGCCGGAAGGCGATGCGGCAGTAGTGCGCGTGGGTCGCTGTCGGCGTGCAGATAAAAACGGCGTCGCATGGAAGGGCGGCAAACGCCTCCTGTGCGTCGGAAAAACAGTGCGACGGCGGCAGTCGCGCCAGCTCGGCGGCCTCGCGGAGGATCGTTTCCGACTCATCCACCAGCGCCACGACCGACCACCCGGGGGTCGTTTTGAAATAGTCGATCGCCATGCGCCCCCGGTTTCCGACGCCGATCACGGCGATCCTCAAACCCCCTCCCCGCGCTTCAGTTGTTGTCTCGTGTTGCATAAAATCACTCCTTTTCCGATGCCGCCACAGGCCGCGCCCCGATGGGCCGCCCCCCTTCCCCGGCATGGTTGAGCCGGTTGCCTTCCGGCAGGGCAAACCACTCCAGCGTGGGGAGCAGTTCCGCGTTGGTAATCGCACTCTGCAAGGCGTTGCGCTCCTTGTGGTCGAAATAATCAATGAGCAGGGGACCGGCGAACTGCATCTCGTCCTGCGTCGGTTCGAGGCTGTGGAGGTCGAGCCCGAGTTCCCGCCGCACTCTCTCCACGCGGGCCGGGTTTTCCTCGCTGCTTTCGAGGCCGAAACCGATATAGCCTTTGGCGTTTTTCGGGCCAAAGTAGTAGGCGTTATAATCGGAGGCAACCGGGCGGTAGATGGTCACCATCGGAGTGATCGGTCCCCCGACTTTCTGGGGGTTCTGTCCAAAGAAGAGATTGTTCTTCAGGAAGACCGGACCTTCGAGGACGGATGACCTGATCCACGTGACATACCAGGTATTGCCGTCCAGGTACGCCCCTTCGTCCACCACGCCGACGATGGCGGACGGAAAGCCGAAGACGGCATTGTTGGTGAACGTCAACCGGCCGACGTTACGCGCGGTGACCGCCTTTGTATAAAAGCCGTAACCGATCAGGACCGAGTTTCGCACCTCGATCGCACCGCAACGGGCGAGAAAAATCTGTGCGTCGATCAACCCCGCGCGGGAGCCGTAAGTCAACCCGGTAAAGCGGCGAATGACCGGCCCGTCGATGATCATCCGGTCCTTCCACGACAAGGCAACGGCGCTCGGTCGCGTGTAGGAGGAGCCGTCGATGATCGCCTTTCCGCGATGAAGAGCCCGCAGCGTGATCGGCGCGCCCGGCACCCCCGTGGCAACCGGGGTGAACGCTTCCTGATAGATGCCGTCGTGCATCAACACGGTATCGCCAGCCAGCACGCGGTCGCCCGCTTCGGTCAGGGTGGTCGGGTCGTCGGGCGTCGCTCCGCCTGCCCCGGGTTTTCCTTGCGGGGAGACATGGATCGTGCGTGCCGACGGCTTCCACTCCTTCCTTGAAGGGGTGGTAAACGTTGCCAGCTTGGTCTCCGCGCCTGCCCATCCCTCGGGCGCGGTCTTCTGGTAGCTATAACCATTCCTGAAATCATCGCTACCCGGCTTTTCCGGGATGACGATCTTGTAATAGTAGGTCGTCCCCGGCTTCAGACCGCGCAGGGAGACCTGGTGCCGGACATCGCCAAAGGAATGCACCGTCTCGAGCTGGTCGGGCTCCGTGCCAAAGCGGAGTTCGCTGGAAACGGGCAGCGGCGCGGACCATTGCTGCGGCGAGCGGATGCCGAAGAAGGAGGTGTTTGGCGTCCACCACGAAAAGGAGGCGCTGGTCGGCGTCGCCTCCCGCAGGGTGACTTCCGCAATCACCGGCGGTCGCGCTGGCACGGAAACCGTCGCCCCGCCGATGTGGTCGCCAAGTTCGCCCGCGCCGACACACGGCGACGACGACGCCAGGGCCCACGGTTTTCCTTTGGCAAAACCGGGGTCGCCCTCAAGGCTGTAACGGTCGTGTCCGCTCACAGCGGCCCACTCCTTCAACGTGGCCCCCCGGCCTTCCTTGAGCCGTCCGACAGGCTGCCTGCCCGAAGCGGCATAAAAATTGTATTCGCCAAACCACTCCCGCCCGGGCAATTCCGAAGCGTTGATCAACGGCCCCTTGCGGGCGCTCAGGATCGAGCTGGTGATCGACACGCGGCGGCTTGCGCCGTCAATCCGGACCCCCTCCGCCGTGTCCCGAAGAATGGACTGCCGCAGCCAGATCCCTTCGCTACCCTTGATGGAAAGTGCCGCCGCAGGGGATTGCACGATCCGGCAACGCTCCAGGGTAATTTCCCGGGAGTCGTGGATCCCTACTCCTCCCTCAACGGCGACGGCTTCCACCTTCAGCCAGCAAGCGCCGGAGAGGTTCAAGCCCAGGCTACCCTTTTTGGAGGGACGGAGCGTGGCCGGTTGTTGCGGGTCGCGGCTCCGCAGAAAGATCGGCTGCTGCTCGGTACCTTGGAGCGAAAGCGATGGCGGCGCTTCGTAGGAACCGGGCAGAAGATAAATGGTCACCCCCGGCCCCGCCTCGCGCAAGGCCCGCTGCACGGTGCGAAAGGCACGGGCGACGCTCCCTCCCTCCGCCTCATCGCTTCCCTTTGGGCTGACGAAAAAAACATCGCCTGCGTACGGCAGCGCCCCCAGGTCGCCGCCCCCTGCGCCGCCGCCCCGCGCGGGGCTGTCAGCCTGGAGGCGGTAGTCGAGATGCTGCGGCGCGCAAAAGTGCTCCTCCGCCTCGTCACTAAAAAGCAGCGTCCGCTTTCCGGGCTCAAGCTGCCTGTCGGCCTGCCAGAAGCTGGTGCGTTGAAAGGTATTTTCATCCTCCACCATCGGGTCCGCCCCTTCACCGCTGTGCCAGTTGACGAAAGAACCGCCGACCACGACGTTGCGCCTGGCCAGTCTCATTCCTCCCGAAGCCTTGAAATAGAGCCCGATCCGCGAATTTTTGACCAGGTTGCCGATCGCGGTGCAATCGGTTGCGCGGCCATAGAAACGGATTCCGTGCGTCTGGCCATCGAGCACGATGTTGTTGAGCACCCGGGTCCGCCGACTGCGCGACGAACAGTAAATCTGTGCGAGTTCATTGTAGCCGGGGTCGATATTGGCGACCATCCGGTTGCCTTCGATCAGGCAATCCTCTCCTCTCTGAACCGTCACCGCGCCGCCGTTGGCAAGAAAGAAACCATGGCGCACCGTCTGGTGATGTCCCTCCACACGGATGCCAAACCCGTGCCCGGTGCCCTCGTGGCTGACCGGCGAGAACCCGTTGACGGCCAGCCCGTCGAGAATGACGTGAGCCCCTTTGAGGATGATCCCGTTGCCGGAACGGACGGTAGCCATCATGACGTGCGCATCGGGAGATTGACCGTCGCTGGTATGGACATGGAGCATCCCGGTTGCTTCATCCACCAGGAACGAGCCTCGAAAACGGTCCATGTCGACCAGCGAAGGGGCCTGAAGCAGCATCGCGCCGGTGTCGCGCTCCACCAGCCGGTAGACGGGGGTGCGGATCTTGCGCCGGTAGACAAACCGGCTCCCTTTCACCCGTTCAAACCGCTCCACCCGTTCCCAGCCGCTCAAGACGGAGAAGCCGCGCCGGGCTGCCCGGATCACGATGGGGCGTTCCGCCGTCGCTTCCTTGTCGATGACCAGTTGTTGGCGATATTCACCGGGCAGCAGGGTCAAGGTATCGCCCGGCTCCAACAGATCGACCGCCTTCTGCACGGTTCGCCAGGCGGTCGCGGGCGAATCCCCGGCCAGCGTATCGTCGCCATCCGGCGCGACAAACCGCTCCGCCCCGGAAAGCGCGCTGCCGGGGAGGAGAAAGATCAGGAGAGCCAGAGAGAAAAACCGGCAGGGGAACAAACGGGCAAGGGATGGCATCATTGGGGAATCTATTCAAGGGTGGGGTCGAGGTGACGATTTCCGGTGCCAAGCAGGTCGTGAACCTGCAAGGCGCGGACGCCGCCATCGAGAAAGAGCGCGTTGACGATCTTGCCGTGTCGCGGAAAGTCGAGGCGGTTGACCTCTGCGGGCGTCGGCCCGGCGGCTGAAGAGCCTTTCTTGAAAGGCCAGGCCCCGGCGTCGACCGTTCCGGAGAGGCGACCGGAGCCGACCTTGAGAAAGTCGACCATATAGATCAGTTCGGAGAGCGGCTTCTCCGCCCGCCGCGGGTAACGGTAGCGCGGGTCGTAGTCGTTGTTGGCGGTGCCGTTCCAGTTGATCGTCATCGCCTTGTTGCCGCCAAACATCATCACCATCCCGTACGAATCGCGGGCAAGGTTTACCGGGCGCTCCCGGTCCGCAGGGCACCACCATGCGCCCGCCTGGGAATACTGCTTTGGCTGGACTGCCGAGACGGTCAGGTAATCCTTCAGTTGCAAGTAGATCTCGGGAACCGGAGTCTTAACCCCGGTCTTCGGGTTGGCATAATGTTGCAGCCGCGTGGGAGGGTACTCTCCGTTGTGGTCGGCCATATAGGCAGCCACGGCTGTCCCGATCTGCTTCAGGTTGCCTGTACACTTTATTTTCAATGCCGCGGAACGCGAAGCATCCAGCACCGGAAAGAGAAGCATCGCCACGACGGCAATCACGCCGGTAACGACCAGAGCCTCAATCAGGGAGAATCCGGCCCTGAAACGCCGGAAAGTGTGGCAGGACCTCATCCTTTGAAGCTTTCGTTGCCTTCCCCCCGCTGACGCCGGTTGCCGCGACCTGCCAGCCAGAGCAGCAGGCCGCCGCCCGCCAGCGAGGAGAGCAGGGCGGGCTCGGGAATGGCTTGCGCGGTGACAAAGATGGTTCCCGCATGGTCGCTGAAAGTGGTGTTCAACACTCCCGTAAAAGAGCTGCCGGTGCTGATCTCAAGCCGAGCCACCAGGGCGGCGAGTTCGAGTTCGGTAATCTGATCGAAGGTAAACAGCGTATAGTCTCCCGCCGGTTCATTCAAACCGCCGAGCGTTTCGAGATCCAATTCCACCCCGCCCGATGCGAGGGACAAGCCGTCGGACTGGTAGTTGGTGAACGCAATCCGGTCGCTCTCCCCTGCCGTTCCCAGCCTGAAAATGAAACGGGAGCCGGAAGCCATTTCCAGAATCGGGGCGGAGCTTCCCGTCGTCCCGGCCAGCGTCAAGACGCCCCCCTGCGAACTGGCGGCCAGCCCCGGGGCCACGGTCCCGCCGGTCGCGACCGAAACGGTTTCTCCGCCGGCAAGGGCAATCCTGCCGGTTCCGCCGAGCACGCCGCTCCCGTTGACTTCGACGCCGCCCGTGCCAAGCCCGCTGCCGCTGGTGTTGGTCACGGCAAGCGTCCCGCCGGAGACGAGCGTTCCTCCCGAATAGGTGTTGCCCTGCGCCCGCGAAAGAACCTGTGTGCCGGGGCCCGCCATTTCAAGCTTCACCTTGCTGGCGGTCCCGGCCCCGCCGTCGGTAAGGCTCCCGGAAAAGGTTTCCACCGCAGCCACCTCCATTCCGGTGATGCGGAGCGTTGGCCGGACGGTGGCGTTATTGTTGGAGGTGATCACTTCACCCCCGCCCGTTATCCCCCGCACGTTGACCACCACGGCGGAACCGTTGGTCGCGGTACTGTTGGCGAGATCAAGCTGGGTCTGGTTGACCAGGCGGCCCAGATTGATCGTCCCGGTGGGAGCCTGCATGGCCAGACGCATGCCGGAAAGGGTGGTCGTCCCGGTGACGGTAAAATGGTCCACAGGGCCAGCTCCGTTCCTCCCCAGAAAGAAACTCGTGCTCGACCCGGTCACCTCGACGTTGCCCACCGTCACCGACAATATCCCCCCACTGCCATTGGCTAAAAAGAGGGAGCCGCTTTCCACGCGGAGAGTGCCAAGGTCAAGGTCGCCGTCGGAGCGCATCAGAAAGGAACCTTTGGTGGACATGGAAACAAACTCCCGGCTTCCCTCCAGATTAAGGGTCAGGCTTCCGGAACCCGGTCCGGTCAGGGATACGGAATCGAGGTTCCCGGGCGGCGGCTCCGCCGGTGTCCACTCCAGGTCAGACCAGTTCGTATTCCCGGAGAAACTGGCGCTGTACGACTCGGCCTTGAGGGAAGCAACCATCGTACAGGCGGACAAGATCGCGATGAGAGCAGTGAGTTTTGGCATGGATGGATCAGGAAGGGGGTGTGAGGTTGACTTGGGGGATGGCAGGGAAACCTTGGTGAACCGAAGATGGACGGCAGAATAAAATCACCTCCTTCAGAAATCAAGAGAAAATGATCAAAGTAAACGTTTAATATACGTTAATCACCTTGTTTCATTTAATTTTAAGTTTGCATTAACGTAGATTTAACGTAACTATCTCCGCTTATCCATGAGCGCTTATCCCACCCTGAAAACCATTGCGAAAGCGTGCGATGTCTCGCATGTGACGGTCTCCCGGGCCTTGCGCGGCGAACCCGGCGTCCGCCCGGAGACGGCGCAGCGGATCCGCGAGTACGCAGAGGAGGTCGGCTACAAGGCCAACCCGGTTGCCCGTTCCCTGGTGGCGGGAAATAGCGGCCCGCTGACGGAGGGGCAGCCCCGGGCGATCCTCATCCCGTACAACAAGGAGTGGGACCACCCCGATCAGCAGGGGGTCTTCTGGGCATCGGTGGCCGGTGCGACCGAAGCGGCGATCTCGTCGGTGCACAACATCCAGCTTTTCGGGTTCAACTCCCGCGATGACGAGTTCCGCAGGATCAGGGCCGTCGTGGAAGAAGGGCGCGTCGCCGGGTTTCTGGAGTTTGGCCTGAGCGAAGAGACCATGGCCTACCTCGACGCCAAACAGGTGCCGGTCGTCTCCTTTGTCACCAATCTGGAACAGTTTGGCTCCCACCGGAAAGCGCGCGTTTATGCCGACCATGTTCAAGGTTACGTGGAGGCGTGGCGTTACCTGCTTGGGTACGGGCACCGGCGGATCGGCTTCGTCGGCCTGAAGGACCGGAGCGGCGGAACGGTCTCCCATATCCGGGAGATCCTTGCTGCGGCGCAGTTCCTGACGCCCGTCCCGGCGCTGGAGCCGCCGGTTTACATCGACGACAAAGCCTCCAGCGAAGCGATCTGGGAGACCCTGGTGCAGGCTTATGGAAAAAAAGGAAGCGGCCGCTGGCCCACCGCCGTTTTCTGCACCAACGACCGGATGGCGCACCGGTTCATGATCGCCCTGCTGGAGCACAAGATGACGATCCCACATGATCTCTCCATCTTCGGCTATGGCGACTTTCCCTCAGCCCGCCTCAGCTATCCCGCCATGACCACCATCGGCAAACCGCGCAAGGAGATCGCCGCGACGATGTTCCGGATTCTGGAGAACATCATCGCCGGGGTGCCGGGAAGCCGTTCCACGGTGCAGGTGCTTCCGATGCGGCTGGTCGAACGCGAAAGCGTACACCATCTCCTCGCAGGTCGCCGGTGACCAAAGCGTGACACCGCTCCGGCCGCCGGTTTAACATCGCAGCCACGATGAACACCAGCCAACCGAACTTGATTCTGATCATGGCCGACCAGATGCGGGGCGACTGCCTCGGCATCGAAGGGAGCCACCCCGTGGAGACGCCCTACCTCGACTTTCTCGCCGCTGGTGGAACCCGGTTCCGCCATGCCTACACCGCCGTTCCCTCGTGCCTGCCTGCACGGGCTTCCCTCATTACAGGGATGGACCAATGGCACGCCGGGCTGCTCGGGATGGGGTCCGGTCAGGGGACCATCCCGAACGATTTTCCCAATACATTGCCCCGGGTGCTCCGCGATGCCGGTTACCAGACGCAGTTGATCGGCAAGGGGCACTTCTCTCCCGCGCGGGCGATGATGGGGTTTGAGGGGATTGAACTCGACGAATCGGGTCGCCATGAACGTCAGGACTACGGCGGCAAGGTGGACGACTACCGCGCCTGGTTCCGACGCCACGCCCCGGAAGGGGTGACGCCCGTTGATCACGGCGTTCCCGCCAACTCGTGGATGGCCCGCCCGTGGCATACCGCGGAACACCTCCACCCGAGCGCCTGGACGGCCAGCCGGGCGATTGAATTTCTCGACCGCCGCGACACCACCCGTCCGTTTTACCTCAACCTCTCCTTTGCCCGCCCGCACTCGCCCTACGTTCCGCCCGAGCATTATTTCCGGCTCTATGAAGGACGGACGCAACCGGCGGCCATTGGCGATTGGGTTGACGAGACGAAAATCGCCGACGAAGGCCACGATCCCAACGCTTGGCGCACCCGGCTCAACCCGCGCCAGGTCGACCGGGGCCGCGCCGGTTATTATGGAGAGATCAGCTTCCTTGATACGCAGATCGGCCGCGTGCTCACGCACCTGAGCCGGATTCACCCCGACACGCTGGCCAATACGTGGATTCTCTTCGTCGCCGACCATGGCGACATGATCGGCGACCACCATCTCTGGCGCAAAACGTATGCTTACGAAGGGAGCGCCCGGATTCCGATGATCGTCAAGGCTCCCTCCGGCCTGAAGCTCGCGCAGCGGCGCGTGGCGACGGAGGTGAGCGAGTTGCGCGACATCATGCCGACGCTCCTCGAAGCAGCGGGCCTGCCGATCCCGGCCACCGTTACGGGCCGCAGTCTGCTCGGACCGATCGAAGCGGAACAGAACGACTGGCGCGACTACCTGCACGGCGAACATTGCACCTGTTACAGCCCGGAACAGGAGATGCAGTACGTCACCGACGGTCGCCGCAAGTTCATCTGGCTGCCGCGCGTCGGCACCCAACAGTTCTTCGACCTCGAAGCCGACCCGCAGGAACTGCGCAACCTGATCAACGATCCCGCCCGGGCGGAGGAGATCACCCTCTGGCGCAACCGCCTGATCGGCGAACTCCGCGCCCGCGAAGCCGGCTGGTGTGAGGATGGCACCCTCTCGTGCCGACCGGGACCGCTCCATTCGCCTTACCGGAGCGTCCGCTACCAGGGCTAAAACGACGGGGGTCAACGGCCCCCTTTTCGTGTTGACATGATTCCGGCCTTCAGGTAACACCTGTTCTCAAGACGCGCACACGTGTTCTCAATCCGTTGCTTATGGCCGCCATCACCCAATTCCAAATCGCCCGGGAAGCCGGGGTTTCCCGTTCCACTGTTGCCAAGGTGCTCGTCAACACGCCCGGCGCACGAATTTCCGACGAAGTGAGGGAACGGGTCCTTGCCGCCGCGGAACGACTCGGCTACCGCCCCAACCGCTACGCGCAGGTGATGCGGAAGGGTAAAACGGGCCTGATCGGGATCATCAATTTCGGCAGCACCTCCCTGCTCGTGCAGCGGAAAGTAGTGGCGGCGGCCCACGCCGTGGTCCGCGAAGGGTGGCACCCGCTGGTCTACGACGCCCTCTGGTTTGCCGATCCGGGCGAAGCGGCGTGTCGTCATATGATCGACTCCCGGGTGGAAGGCGTCATCCTGATCAACCCTTCCTCGCTTTTCGAACAAAAGTACCTGGACCTCCTCCTCGAAGCCAACATTCCCGTCGTGGCCAATGGCGGCGAGCATCTTTGCGGCATCGCCTCCGTGGTTTCAGATCGTTCCTGGGGGTACCAGACCCTTGCCCGGCATCTTTTATCGCTCGGAGCGCGCCGCCTCACTTTCCTGACCTCCCGGACCAGTTCCCCCTCCATCGAAGGTTTCTACCGCGCACTTCTTGAAGATCCCTCCGGAGAAGCAAGGGGAGAGGTCGTCACGGTGCCGATCAACTCCCTCGTCAACCGGGAAGAGCCGAGTGAACTGGCTCCCTACCTCCCCGGCAAGATGGGAATGCAGCAGATCGTGGCGAAAAACCGGGTACCCGACGCGCTCCTCTGCGCGAACGACGAATGGGCCTTCGGCGCTTTATCGACCTGTCTGGAGGCGGATATCCGCATCCCGCACGAAATGGCGGTCACCGGTTTTGAAGACGAGCCGATCAGTTCCGTCGGGATGATGCCGCTGACCACGATTGCCCACCCGGTGCGGGAGGTCAGCGACAGGCTGGTGGCGATCCTCCTCGATCAACTGCGCGGAAAAGACTCGCCGAAACCGGAGAGGATCGCGGTTCGCGGCCGCCTCATTGTCCGGCGTTCCTGTGGCGCGTACCTCAAGTTTCCGGAGAAATTCCCCCACCCGCAACCGACGGCGATCCCCTCCAATCCACCCTCAACCCTCTCCCATCCATGAAAACACCCCTCTCCTCCCCCACGTTGTGCTCCCTTCCTGTCCTTGCTGCGGGTGCACTACTCGCCTCCGCCACCCTGCTTTGCGCCCAGACCTGGTATTGGCAGGGTCCCGACGGCACAGGCAACAACGGCGACTGGGATGCCTCGGCCAACTGGAGTAACAACACCCTCCCTGACGGAGATCAAGCGCTTCGCTTTGATTATAATGCCAGTGGCCCCTATTCATCACAAAGCGCCACCATTACCGTTGGTGAAGAGGTCGAGGCCAAGGCTGGAGGACTGGCGGTCCGCCTCGGAAAAAAGGTGACCTTTATCCTGGAAGACGAGGCTTCCCTTACGTCGAGCGGCAATCTCAACGTCGGTTCAGGTGCCAACAGCGGGGCAACCGGGGCGACGTTTCAAGGGCCTGAAACCGGCTCGGCCACCGTCAAGGTTCACCGGATCTATATGACGACCGATACGGGCGGTCGGAAAACGGTGGAATTCACTGGCAAGGGCCTCTCTGTGGAGCAGACCGGAAGCTATACCGACCTGAACACCGGCGCTTCGCTGATCCTTTCCGGCGGGGCCAAACTAACGGCCCTCAATACGCCAACAGCAAAAGAGGCCGGCAACTTCCACCTCAGGGCCGTTTCCTCCAACGGACTCAACAACCGGCTCATCCTTGAAAATGGCACCCTTTCCGCCAACCTGATCTACGCCTACGGCGGGGCTGCCCTTGTACAACTTTCCAGGGACGCCGTCCTTAAATCTTCCGGAACTGACGCGCTGGCCCTCCGCATCAACAACGCCGGGACGACCAATGGCGCGCGCTTTGAAGCGGAAGGCTCCGGGCTGGATGCCACGGTCGATACCCGTGTCTATAACAACGGCGTTCTGGCGATCGGCTTGAGCGATCCCGAAACCGGCGAGCGCATGCAGGCGAGCAGCCTCACGCTCCAATCCAACATCCAGCTTGATGGCGGCAGCATCCTGGAGGTCAGCCTCTTCGGTTCGGGAGATGCCGGGGTCGACCAGATTCATTTCAGCACCGCCGCCACTACCAAGCTCGATATCAAAACCGGGGCCCTGCTCGATCTCCGGCTCAATGGCTATACGCCGACGCTCGGGGAATCGTGGACGCTCTTCACCGGCGACACCTCGAAAATCGCCGGAAGTTTCAACCTGGACCTGATTGACCCGGCGGTGTGGGATCTCTCCAGCTTCAACGAAACCGGAGGGTGGGTGATCGTCTCACAGATTCCTGAACCATCCGGCGCAGCGTTTCTGCTCTTGGGCGGAACCGGGATGATCGCGCTCCTGCGCCGTCTTCGCCACCACCGGGCTTGAAATACTGACGCACGCCACCCCATGTCTCCCCCCCTTTGCAAAACCCGGAAACGGGGATTCTCGCTCACCGAACTGCTGGCGGCTCTGGCCGTGGCGGCGGTGTTGCTGGGCATCCTTCTGCCGCTTGCAGGGCGGCAGCGACAGGCGGCGCAGGCGGGCCGCTGCGCAGGCAATCTGCGCCAGCTCGGCGTGGCGCTGACGCTCTATGCCACGGAAAACAATGGCTACCTCCTGCCCTGCTATATCGAAGCAGGGACGCTGGGCGAAACCGTCGGGGCGCGTCTCTGGTACCAGGCCCTGCATTATGCCAACCCAGCCACCTACAAGGGCGAAGGCATCCTGCCCAATGCCAATCCCAACCACGACCCCAGGCTGTTGACCGTTTACAACTGCCCGTCCAATCCCGACCGGATCGGCCATTGGGGCACTCCCTCGTATGCCTACAGCGGGGCGCTCGGCATGTACCGGCCCGCCGACAGTGAACAAAAGCCGATTCGCATCCGGCTCACGAACCTTGACGAACCTTCCAGGGTTGTCGCCATGGTTGATGCCGGATTGCGAACCCTCAACCCCGCGCCGCCCAATGTCGTTTGCTACCGGACGGAGCCAACCGGCACCTTCGAATGGCGACGCTCCGTTCATTTTGACCTCCACCCTGGCAGGAAAGCGAACTTCCTGCTGGTCGACGGGCACGTCGAGGCGATCCCGCTCGCCGAAGTGGAGCGGCGTTTCGCTGACAAAACCCTTCTCTGGAGCCGCAATAATCTCAGTGGAACCGCCGGTCGCTGGTAATGCCTCCTCCCCGCTTCCCCTCTCCTACTTTCCATCGCCCCTTATGACCCGCCGTTTCTCCTCCCTGCTCTCTTCGCTGCTCCTTGGCACGTTCGTCATCACCGTGCCGGGATGCAAACCGGCAGCGCTCCCTTCCACGCCTGCGCCGGAGAAAGCCGCCGCCCCGGTTCCCGTCGAACCGAAACACGAAGAATACGCCATGCCGGTTCTTCACGTCTCGCCCGCCGCAAACCCGGGAGGAGATGGAAGCGCCGAAGCTCCCTTTGCCACCCTCAAGGAAGCGCTTGGCCACCTTTCACCCCGCGGCGGAGGGACGATTCTCCTGCTCGAAGGGGTCTACAAGGGAGAGGTCATTCTCAATGCGCCCCCGGGCCTTACCGGAGAACCGGAGAGGCTGACCGTCGCCGCCGCGCCGGGCCGGAAGGTGGTTTTCGAAGGGGGCGAACCGATCACCGAATGGAAAGCATGGAACGGTGAAAAGGGGCTCTATATCGTTGAAGCGACCGACATCACCACCACCTTTCCCAGTGAAGTCGGCTACCTCGACGTCTGGGAAGACGGGCCGCGCCTGCGCTATCGCAGACAGATGGATGCGGACGGGGTTCGAGCCTACCCGGCGAGCGTCTGCCTGCTTGATGCGACCCATCTTCTCATCCATACCAGCGATGGCCGCACGCCCGGCGAACTCGGGCTCTGGCGCAACCGGGGAGCGAAGGGGTTGACGGTGGACAGGGAGCAGGTGAGCCTTCGCGGCCTGCATCTGCAAAACTACCTTGGCGGGCGCCAGGCGCGGGCGATCACGACCGGCAGGGGACTGAAAGGGATTCGCATTGAGGATTGCACCATCACCAACGCCACGCACGGTTTCAGCGTCAATTCGGATGCGACGGTCATCGAACGGTGTGAAATCCGCGAAGTCGGCAACGGCATCGTCAGTTATGGACGCGACCTCCACGTGCGCGATTGCCTGATTGAAGGCGCCGTCGGGCGTTTCGCCATCAGCGACCTCAACCAGCATGTGCGCGACGGCATCCGCTACTACTTTCCGGCTGTCGGCGGGAGCGTGGCCCGTTGCGTCACCGCCGGTTTCTGGGCCGGGCTCTACATCAAGGCGGACACCACCAGCAAGGCGGCGCGGCCGATGACGATCGAAGGCAACGTTTTTACCGATGGCATTCGCGCCGGGAGCACCGGGCCGCAGAAACTCAATAGCTACCGTCGGAACGTGATCGGCCCGAACGATGAACGGATCGACCCGATGAAAGACCCGCTGCTGGCGACGGCGACGTTTGAGGAAAACTACTTCTATCACGGCGGCGGCACGGCCGTGGGGAGCAACCTTGCCGGGAGCGATCCTTTCGTCGCGTTGGCCGAAGGAGACTTGAGGTTCTCCGGGGACACCCCCCTCCCTCCCGCGCTTCGCAACGCCTCCGCGCGCCCCGCCAGCGTCCGGTGGAACCACAGCGTCTCGGCTTATCTTGCCTTTGACCACGCTGCGGCGGCCGGCGACCGGGAGCAGCCGCTGGCGTTCGCCCGGGCGCTGCTGGTCACCGCCTCAGCAAAGGGAGCCCTGGTGGTGACCGCCCTTTCCCGACCGGCCAAGGCGCTTCTTTATTACCGCCCCGTTGGCGAGACCCATTGGTCGACGCTGGAAGCCATCCCGCATCGCCGTCCCTTTGCCGGAGCGGTCGGGGCAATGGCTCCCATCGACCGGGTGCCGCCCGATCCCCGCCAGCATTGGGTATTCTTCCTCGGGGAGGACCTTCTTGCTGCGCAAACCGATTACGAAGGCTACCTCAAAGCCATACCGGAAAAAGGCGAAGCGATCGAAGGCGAACCGTTCCATTGGCGGACCAGCGGGGGGCCGCGCGAGTACCGGGTCCGCGCGGGCAGTCCGGCGGAGGCTGCCGACGGGTCACCGGAACACCCGTTTGCCCGTTTGCAGGATGCCCTCGACCGCGTGCTTCCGGGCGACACCGTACGGCTGGAGAAGGGCGTTCATACCACCCCGGCGTTTCTCTCACATTCCGGCACGGCGCAAGCCCCGATCACCCTCCAGGGGGAAGGAATGGAGGCCACCCTTCTCGACGGTGGGAAGGAGCCGCCGGTGATGCTGACCCTCACCGGTGCCAGTCATGTCATCATCCGCGATCTGCAACTCCGCTGGTTTGGGAATACCGGGCTTCAGGCGACCGGTTCCAGCCACGGCACGGTGGAACGGTGCCGGTTTCTCAACGCTCCGCTGGTCGGCAGCGCCACCCCCAATGGCACGGGCATTCACCTGGTCCAATCCCCCGGCTGGAGCATTTCCCATTCGGTGTTTACGACACTGGAACGGGGGGTCTACGCCTATTTTTCCCCGGCGTTGAAGCTCCGCAACAATACCGCCTTTCGCAATATGTACGTGGCGGCCATCCTCCATGAATCGGCACGCGATTCGGAGATCACCGGCAACTCGTTTACCTTTACCGGCAACGACTCGCTGCGCATTTCCGAGACGGATCGGAAAGCGTTTGATTCAATGGTTTGCGACTTCAACAACTATGGTTCGCTCTTGCGCGAAAACCACCCGTACGGAGACAAAACCGTGCGACCGGAGAACGACTTCAAGCCTGCGGAGCGCTATGGCCGCGTTGCTCAAAGCAAGGCGATCGTCAATGTGCGGATCGGCGAGGAAAGCCAACGCTTCCTTCAGATGCAACCGTGGCTGGGCTTCTCCGGGAAGGATGCCCACTCCATTTTCGCCGATCCGGAGTATGTCGATCCTCTGGCCGGAGACTTCCGACTACAAGCCGAAAGCCCCAATCTCCTGCCCGGCAAAGAAAAGCAACCCTTCATCGGGGCGCTTCCCGGCGTGGAACGGCAGGCTGCCAGTCAATAGGCCATCGCTTTCCGGCTGCCGCAGCCTCCGGCCGTTCATCCTCAAAACCGGACGGTTCGTCAGCGATCCCAAGGCTGTTTTTCAAAAGCTTTTGACCTGTTTTCCGGGAACCTCTTAACATCCACCGCATGCGTCGCTTCGTTCGTCCGGTCGCGTTGGTGGGCTCCCTGCTTTTGGCAGGCTCTGCGATCTCGCAGGCGGAGGTCATCCTCCGGATCGATATCTCCGATCCCTCAGCCGTGGTCTTTACCGCCACCGGGGCTTTTGCGCAGAATGACGACGAAGACACCGACCTCACCGCCGGCGTCACCCTGATCGATTTCTTCTCCAGTGAACCGGACAACGTCCAAGCCTACTTTGATCCGGCGGATCTTTGGTCTCCGGAAGGGCGGTTTGCCTATGAGGGAGTCCTTAACACTTCGTTTTCCGCTCTCCTGGGCCCCTACACCGATCTGAACCTCTTCGGCTCCGGGTATAGCACGCAAGGCTTCTCCACGTCGCAAGCCGCCTTGACCGGGAGCGCCGTGCTTGACCTAAGCGAATGGATCGCACACATCCGGCTCGGGAGCGGCGATCTCTATGCCGGAGATTTTTCCAACAGCGGCCCGATCATCGGCCAGTACGAAGTGATTCCGGAGCCGACCGCGTTATCGCTGATCGGGGCCGGAGCCGGTGCAGCCTTCCTCCTGGCGGCCCGCCGATGGCGAATCGGACGGTTCCGGAGGGCTTCTTAAATCCCGATCGTTTCGCCGATTTCCATGACACGTCCGCGACCCTTCGCTGCGGCGACGAAGCGCTCGGGATCGACCTTGATCAGGTCAAACGTATTGTAGTGCATCGGGATGGCGAGCTTGGCGTTGAGAAAATCGACCGCGCGCCCGGCATCTTCCGGCCCCATGGTGAAATTGTCGCCGATCGGCAGCAGCGCCACGTCAATCGAATCGAGTTCGCCGATCAGCTTCATGTCGAGGAAAAGCGCCGTATCCCCCGCGTGGTAGATGGTTTTGCCGTCCGTTGTCACCAGAATCCCGGCGGGATTGCCGAGGTAGGTGAAGCCTTCCTCCGTTTCGTTGCTGGAACTGTGGTGGGCGATGGTGAGCTTGACCCGCCCGAAAGGAAACTGCCATGCGCCGCCGTGCTGCATCGGATGAGCCTTGGCGCCCTGCTTGCCGCATACGGAGGCCGTTTCAAAATTGCTGATGATCGTCGCGCCGGTCCGTTTGGCAATGGCCACGGCATCGCCGAGATGATCTTCATGCCCGTGCGTGACGAGGATGAAATCGCACTCCACCTCCTCGGGCCTGGTCGTTGCGAGGGGATTTCCCGAGAGAAACGGGTCAAAAAGAAGACGGTGCCTGGAGGTTTCCAGCAAAAAACAGGAGTGGCCGAGGTGGGTCAGTTTCATCGTTGATAAAAAACGGTTTCGGAACAGAAACAACGCTCCTTTTTCCGACAAACACCGGAAAAAGGCAACCCTGAAGGGAACCGGCGGGGAATCGGATGTCCCTCCCAGGCAAGACCGCCCTCCCCTTACGACGCGATTTTTCTTGAGCCCCCGGAGTGAAATGACCGCGACGCGCAGGTGGAGCGAGCGATCGGGGTCCGAGCCCATCAGCCGTATGACAATCAAGACCGCAACATCCCTTCTCAAGCAGACGGCAGAGGAATGGGTACGGGACAGGGCTCCCATGCTGGGCGCCTCCCTTGCCTATTACACCGTCTTTTCGCTGGCTCCGCTGCTGATCATTTCAATCTCCATCGCGGGCCTTGTATGGGGCGACGAGGCGGCGCGCGGGAAGATTTTCGAACAGCTTCACCATCTGATCGGGGAGCAGGGCGGAAAAGCAACCCAGGAGATGGTGCAAAGCGCCGGCTCCAAACCGGCAACCGGCATCATCGCTTCGATCACGGGGTTGGTCACCTTGCTTCTGGGCGCTTCCGGCGTTTTCGGCCAGCTTCAAAGCAGTCTCAACATCATGTGGGAAGTCGAACCCAAGTCGGGGCAAGGACTCCTCGGATTCATCAGGAAACGGTTTCTCTCGTTCGGCTTTATCCTTGTCGTAGGCTTTCTATTACTTGTATCCCTGATTCTGAGCGCGGCGATCACTTTTCTCGCAGAGTCGGTCGGCGGCGTGATTTCAGGCGTGGAAATCATTGCGCACATCCTGAACTTTGCCTTCTCCTTCGGCGTCGTGACCGCCTTGTTCGCGCTGATGTTCAAGTTTTTGCCCGACGCGGTGATTGCCTGGAGAGACGTCTGGCTTGGCGCGGTCATCACGGCGGCCTTGTTTACCATTGGAAAATTCGCCCTCGGCTTTTATCTGGGAACCACCAGCGTAGCCTCCGCCTACGGCGCGGCAGGATCGTTGATCGTCCTGCTCCTTTGGGTCTACTACTCCTCGCAGATCTTCTTCTTCGGCGCGGAATTCACCCAGGTCTGGGCAAACCGCTTCGGTTCGCGCGTCGTCCCAGCCGACGACGCAAAATCGACTGGAAAAGAACCCGAGTAAAGACACATCCCAGTGCCTGAGCGCCCGAGGCCCCTTTTCTGCCCCTGAAGGCTATCGGTTCCTACGGGGATTCCACCATTTTTGCTACAAATGGTGGAGATAAGGGGAGAATCCCTAAACCGACGTAAGTGCCTGATAATCAACAGGAACGGAAAGTCCGCGTTTCATGTTTTGTAGCAGTATTTTGTAGCAAAATCATTGGCGGGGTGCCAGCGACTTCTTCAACTGACGATCATTTTTCGAAAGAGAAGGCGTTTCAGGAAATTGAAAAACCGGGAGTCTCTCTGGAGATTCTACATGCAATTTCTTGCACTTACCGGACCAGCTCCCGCATTTGACCAACCGCCAGATCGGCAGCGTCACTACTTCTACATCAAAGCGCACAAAGAACGGGTTTTGAAGATCGCCTCGTAGATCTCAGAGGTTTTGTACTCACTCCCCTACAAGGCCTTCAAACTTACAAACTTCTCGAGGTCAAAGGGGCTTTGGTGCACCGCTTACGATCAATACATCGCCGTCCGGTTCGAGCTTCAGCGACGCTCGGTGCTACTGTAGGAGCCACTCCCGCATTGCCGTGCGCGGCCCACCGCGAGCATTCATCCCGTCGAAGACCACCAGCGCTTCGTTGGAGAGGAGGACGTCTGAGACCACTTCCATATAGATTCGGAGTTGCCGACAGGCGATCAGATCGCCGTGGACTCGTCGGAAATCATAAGCTCACGGTGTTCCACTTCGTCCTCTCTTTCGGCCGGTTGGACGCCAAGATGCTTCAATAGCTCCTGGAGCGTAACTTTGTAAGGATGCCTCATCTTCTTTAGTAACTCCTGCGAACGTCCGACAATTTCTCGATCATTGAGTGTCCTTGTATACCAAGCAGCCACCAGCACCGCGTGTTTCTCAGAGTGATCTGATAGTTCGGAGTACTTCTTGATAACGACTGAAATGTTGGAGGATTCTACTGTAGAAAAGCGGAGCTGATCCTCTCGAGGTTGCACTTCTTGCGCGGCAAGCGTCGAAGGCAGTCCACCCCGAACAGACTTTGAGGGGCTATGTTGCCAAAGGTTAAACATCCGACCAAGCACATCCGGTTCAGCAGGGGGGACCCAGACCCTCATTTTCCCAAGAGTGTAAAGTAGCCATCCCGCAACGTAATTCTCTCTGCAATCATTGGAAAAAAGCAATGGAACGCATGCATCTGCAATGGCGTTAGTGACCGCACGTCCAAGAACATTCGCTCCTCGCTTGTGCTGGAGAAGCTCTACGCACGCAAGTGCGCCTTTACACCGGATAAGGCGGTCCTCATTTCGCAGCATTTCGGTGAAGAGTAGAGCAAGCTGAGGATGGTTGGGATGATCATCCCCCTCCGATGACTGCCACCACACGACTTGCTTAAGGGAGGTCGCTGACGCGTTGGGTTCCTCTCCTGAGATGAATGATCTCTCTGCCTCATAGCGCAATTCGTTACCATAGCGCCCACGCGCCAGCATTGGCACGAAAGATTGGCGTCCGCTTTGAAGTCCAACCTTTACGAGAACCCGCAGCGCTGATCGAATCGTTTCCGGACGAGCCGCCGCTTCATCCGCTAAGCAATGACCGAGGGCGATGAATGATGGTTTCTCCCTGTCCTCCCATCGCTTGTCACTGTCAAAAGCACCAAACCTCTCGGTCAAACGATTAATTAATGCTTCGGTCGCCTTTCCACCAAGGGATGCCGAAAGTGGGATAACTTCTCGCCATTTCTCTTCGTCGAAATGCGGCTCAAGCACGTTTACGAGAGTGTCGGATTCGGTTCGTCCCGGATGCCACCCTTCCACCATAGCTCTTGCCGTTAGAAACTCTTGGAACGTGAGATGCCGAAATTCGAAGAATTCCACCAGTCGACCATCCTCCACATCGTGCCCGGTCATCATAAGTAGACTACTGCGGTCTTCAACGCGGTGAATAAACTCTTCCACTGTCCCTTTCACGTAGCCGAGCTCGGTCGGCAATGAGTCACGAGCTTCTTGGACCAGAATCGCAAGCTTAGGACGACTAATCCTCTCCACTCTGGCAATCATCATTGCTGAGGCGACATAACATAGTTGCGGCAGCGCTTCTTCTTCGGGAATTGGTTCGTGGCCTTCTGTATTCCAAGTGATCAACAACACTTCTACTGCTTTGCCGTATAGGACTGCGCGGCGAGTCGGCAGCGATCCAACCCAACGCTTAACCAGTAGAAGTGTGGTAAGGAGCAGCGGGTTGATCGCGAGACGTTGAATCCGGTCGTTGTTAGATATCGTGCGTGCGAGGCGTTCCGCATCGTTCCGTACCTTCTCTGCGCCACCGACAACTTCTGCATGCCATGCAACACTAAGTCGTCGAATATCTTCTGCATCGAAGGGAGAAAGCGTGGCATATGTGCAGACCGACGCCAAATGTGCCGCGACATGACGGAAGCCCGCTTCTCGAGATGTCACGATGATCGCAGTGCCCGGATAAGCCTGGAGCGCCGTTCGCATAGTGCATACAAACGCTGCGCGGTCTCCAGCATCAGATATCTCATCCAAACCGTCCACCAAAAGCAGGACTCGACCTTCGATGAGCGCGCGATCTGCAAGAGCGCGGAATGTATGAGCGTGCTGCCGGACTGGCTCACGGTGGGCCAATGCCTCAAGCAATTCCACGAAAGATGCCCTCGCCAACCCGCGTAGTTCACGGCATCTAAAGAAAAGCGGTAGCCAGCTATTCTCCGGCAGATCGTCTGGGACTAGGCTGCGCCTTTGTGCGTCTGCATACGCCACGGCAATACGTTTGATTAGTGTCGATTTGCCTCCCCCAGGTGCAGCGAGAATTGCTAAACGCGAGTGGTCGACCAAGGCCGCCCCCACGGCTTGACGTAGTTTCTCTTTACTCGGTATATCAATATGAAGTGGAACGAAAAGGTTCTCCAATTTGAGTCGGCGAGAACCAACTTCGCTATCGGCGGGAAGCCCATCAAGCTGAATGAACCCGCATTCTTCTGAAATGTAGCGGCTGTATGCTGACATGGCCGCCTTCTCAAGTCCTGGAGTAACTACTACCTCCGCAGGGGATGGGTTAAGGCAACTCAATTGATGAAGTGATCCGCCAATTGCTTGATCGGAACCGATGATCTTTAGGGCAAGCGCTGACCCCAGTGGCGTCCCGTCTGCATGGATCAGAACGAAACTTGTGCGAACCTTACCGAGTGAGTAATAAATGGTCCAAATCCAGCCTCGCTCATGGGCTACCAGCTCAGGCGTTCCGTCAAGCGTCAAGTGAAGATGCCCTGCGGAGCAGCGGCCAGCAAGTTCAGTAGCGCGTTCGCTCGGGACAATGATCCGCCCTTTGATCAGCTCGCCGACAACTTGCTCGCCGGTTAAGGTGATTATCTTCGTGCGGCGGCGCAGTTTCTCCTGCTCAATGGCAGTCTCTTTGAAGCCAGCAAGTGAGATAAAATACCCGCTGATTTGAACTTTTTCATCATGCTCGGCATCCAATGCTCCCACGAATTTGTTTAGTTCGCCCCCTCCAATGGTCTCTTCCGTTGCCTTACATTCGCCCACAGCTCGGCGTGGCTCTAAGCGATGGTTTGCAGACAAATCTATTTCGCGCCCGGATTTGTGAATGTTCATCCGTGGTTGTTCGTAGCCAAGTGCTACGAATAGGTCCGCCATCAACCGGCCAAAGAGATCGCCGCGTCGATTGGCGTCAGGTTCCAGAATTCGGATTGTGCTCATAATTAGTTATTTTCAGCTAGGAAAGGCCGGGGACGCGATCATGCATTCGACGAGGTCGGCCTCCGCGAGTTCCCGGTGAATGTCGCCCTTCCGCCGACGCAAATTGCGTCAGAAAATACTCATAGACGCGATCGAAGATGTCCTTGTCGCGGTTCTCGGCGTCGTTGAGGCCGAGGGTGTTGATGAGGTCGATCAATTCACTAAGGCGGTGTTTGTCGAGCGCGTGGTGGGCGTGGTTCTTGGTCAGGACGCCCTTGAGCCGTGGGTTGTTCCGTTCGATGGCGACCATCGTGTCGTCCACGATCTTGCCGATGGTGGGCTGTTTGGCGTTTGTCTGAAGGTGAGACCAGCGGGCATCCGGTGGCATCCAGAAGATATGTTCGGGGCGGTATTCGACCGGGCCTTCAGGATTGGCTCCGGTGTATTGGTCCAAGTGATCGGCGGGGGCGCCGCTCCCAGCACGCGAGGTGCGTGTACTTCCCTTGATTAATTTCGCGTGGTGCTCCTCGAAGCCGTCGGAGATGTATTTGAGGAAGATGATGCCGAGGACGACGTGCTTGTATTGCCTCGCTTCGTTCGCCCTGCGGGCAGCCTGCGGCTTGTCGGCGGTAAGCCAGAGCTTGGCCTCGAAGTCGAGAGCGGCGGTGTCGAGTTTGGCTTTAGTCTTGGCGGGAGTGGCGTTCTTCCGAGCTGGCATAAGCGTCGGAAGATAAGCGACCGGGCAGGCGGAAACAATACAGTTTTGATCGTAGGCAAAAAGTGGCGGGGTGATTGCCTCCTGTGGCTTAAAATCGCTTCAGTCCCCAATCCTTGGTGTAGACCCGGCTATCGTCTCCTACGGTGTTTCCCCCTATTTTGCTACAAATGGTGGAGATAAGGGGATTCCCAACTCCTCTCAACTAACCCCTGAATATCAACGACTTACGAAAGGTCTTCGTTTGGACGTGTTACAGGCGTGTGTCACAGTATTTGCAAAGAATTGGTTGAAAGATCAAGAAAAAACCGATCAGGCCCTCGAATGTAGGAGCATCACTGTTACTTTTTTTCTAAAAACCTGTCAAAAATCGTACATGTTTTTGAAACAAATGCATAATCCTGAGACTCTAAAACATGGACGATAATATTATAAAAATCTTAATTCCATTAGGATCGGCTGCCGTGGGATTTTTCTGGTTTTTGGCTTACAAACACCCAATAACATTTAAGGCCGTATCCGCTCCATTTTTCTTCGTATTTACTATGGCGTCTCTGTTTTCAATGATTGTGCTTGGCTCCACAAGTTATTTTTCAGAAGAGGTTGACGCATTGGTATACAATGATGAACTTACAAAACTTGTTGATCGAGATAAGAGAGACGAAGTAATTCGGTTGGTCACATCTAAAATCAATAAACCTAAATCTACGGCGATTTATGTAGGAGGAATTGCATTTACGGGATTAGCATTCCTGCTGTTTTTCGCGTGGGTGAGTGCTTCAATTCAAAAAGAAAAAGACCAAGTTGATAAGAGTGAAGACGCTGCAAAAAATGCAGAGACCAAAGTGTAGCGCATCTAAAATCGAGCGTCGAAATGTATCATCCAATGACCTGTTGGTTTTTTTTGAAGCCATATCAGGTTTTTACGTCAAGCTCATCTTAAACGCAATCCGGCATTGAGCCAAATGCGTTAAATTCCAAAACATATAGGCTCGTTCACGCATTTAATTCTCTGTCGAAACTGATATTGATTAGATAATGTGAAGAAGCGTGAAGGCGATTTAGAGTTAAGCAGTCAAAAACCTTGGTGATCTTAATTGTATTTTTTACAGGAAAAATGATAACTTTTTTACGAAGCTGAATCCCTTATCGGTATTGGCGTGAACTACAGTAAAGCGTTGAAACCGGGTGCAAAAGATGGTGCTCGCCCTTTATGGTCGGGGAGACGGCGACGTATGTCCAAGTCGTGGCCTCGCGCCATGACCAAAGGTCGTCGTGGCTGTCTTTGGCGGTCTCTTAACTCCCCGGCCACCTTGAGAAATCAGGGTGGTCGTTTTCGTTATCAGACGCCAATGGATTTATGAATACCGTTCCTCCTTTTCCCGACTCCCCGCGGGCGAGCGCGTGGTTTTACGCTGACTCCGAAAATACACCCCAAGGCCCATTCGCCTTTGCCGATCTCCAACGCCTTGCGGCAGAAGGGGTGATAGCGCCAGAAACTCAGGTCATCGCGCAAGGGGGGCAGGAGTGGATGCCATTTACGCGAATCATCCCGCCTCCGTTGCCCGCACCGTCATTGCCGGTAACATCTTCGTTGTCGCAAGGAACCACCCCCACTCAAGGGTATCTGGTAAAGGGGAGCCAGAGTGCGATACTCTCGAAAATCGAGTGTTATTCACGCCTCCGGTGGGTCGTCATTCTCGCCCTCTTTCTGCTCTGCCCGCTTGGCCTCATTTTGCTTTGGCGAAGTGGCGCGTTTGAAAACCGGACAAAGAAAATTGTTACGGCGATTGCTGGCCCGCTTTTCCTCATAGTGCTATTTTCTCAGAACCCCCGAACCACGGCGCTCTACTTTGCTTTGAGCATCGTTCTTTTCGTTGTTTGGTTCGGGCAACGATTCGCTTCCGCAAGAAAGGTCACGACGGCTTTCTGTAGTTTCGTGGGTTTGGTTTTTCTGCCGTTCCTTTCGTCTGACTTTGTCCCTCCTGATAGCACGCCATCGCGAGAGGTTGTAACTCCTTCTCGGTCTGTTTCCTCTCACACTCCGGCTCCGGCAGTCGTAAAGCATATTCCGGTCCCGATTGAGGATGAGGAGCTTCTGAAAGCAATAAACGCCGGATTCTCCCGAGAATGGGTCAGCCTCTTTCACGGATAACCTCGGAGTTACCCGGGTTCCGCCAGCCTTCAATGACCATGGTACCATATGGACCTACAGTAACACCTCTGGGTCGTATAAATTTGGCATCGTACATGTGGTGATCAATCGACCGGGCACGTGCCCTGCTCCGGCGATCTACCACACCAACTACGTCCAAAATGAAGATGGGACGTTACGGACCTGGACCGATATGGATGGTCCGCTTATTTGTGAGTTGTGAGGCGCCGAAAGGGGCATGCAACGGCGTTGCACGCCGGTCGCAACTCAAGCCAAAAACAGCAAAATTCCTAAACCATTGAGATTTTTTCTCATTTCGCGTGAGACGGTACACCAGTCACTTGAGTAAAACTGGTGGAGATAAGGGGATTCGAACCCCTGACCTGTTCATTGCGAACGAACCGCTCTACCAACTGAGCTATATCCCCTAAATTGTTGGAGTCCAAGGGTTTAAGGCGATTTCTTGGAGGGACGAAAAGTTCGCTGTTCCTCCCTGTTTTGCCCCCCTTGGATGAGCTTGAAGAAACAGGTTTTAGCCGGAAAAGTCAAGAGAAAGGCTGCGAAATTTCCGGGATGTTTCTGTTGTACGCCAGGGCGGGAAGGTGAGGTCGGGGTGGCGCGCCCGGCTGCGTACCGAGCTACTGCGTACCGAGTATTGGCGTTTCCACGGCCCTGATTACGGCGATCGCTTCCTTGAAGTAGGCGAGGCATTGGGGGATGCCCTCCAGCTCCGGAATGATCCGACCTGCTTCGTACTCCAGCGAACAAAATCCGTTGTACCCGTCCTGATGAAGCTCGGAAAGAAACTGGCGCAAGGGCACTTCTCCCCGTCCGGGCAGGCACGGCTCGACGCGTCTTTTCGGGTCGAGCACCGGTTTGCCGAAGTCCTTGACATGAACGTGGACGACCATCTCTTTCAGACGGCGGTAGGCTGCAAGGGGATCTTCGGGTTCGTCCATGTTGTTGGCAATAAAGTTGGCGGGGTCAAAGGTGGCCTTGAGGAAGGGCGAGTCGAACCGACGGATCAGACCGGCAAGTTCATAAGAATGACCCGGCAGGCGGCCGTGATTCTCGAGCCCCAGAACGACGCCGCGCGCTTCTGCGTGAGGCAGGCAGCGCTCCAGCCCGGCGCAGATCATCCCAAAGGCCTCGGCAGTGTTGAGCCCGGCCTCTCCTCCGTTCTCGCGGTGGTAGCCTCCAAAGATCCGGAGAACGGGCGCGCCGCACAGGGCGGCCTCATCAATCGCGTTGAGAACAATGGCCACTTCGCGTTCAAACTCCCGGGAGTCGGTGCGGGCAAAGTTGTTTTCACACGCATAGCCGCAAATGGTGATCCCCGCCTCCGCCGCCCACTGGAGACAATGGCGGACATCCCCCGCATCCTTCCAGAACCAAGGAAAGGAGCGGGTGTCAAAGATCTCGACCCCTTCAAAGGAAAGATCGGCGCAATAACGGATAAACCCATGGGTATTCATCTCGTGCGACTTGATGGTGCGGGCTAGGCTGATGGGAGAGCAGGCGAGTTGCATGGTTTTTTTGAACTGATTTCGGTTTTTAACAAAAGGTAACTTCCCGCCCGAGCGCGGCGGATTCATAGATGGCGTCGAGAACTTTCTGTACCGCCACGGACTCTTCAACCTGTACGATCGGGGTCGATCTTCCCAACACGCAGTCGATGAAATGAGCCATGCGTTCGGTCGCCCGCACGGGTGGAATGATCTCCGGTTCAATGACATGGTAGCCATCGTCTCCGGCCTGATAAAATTCGAAAGGCGTCAGGCTGGCGCCGCCCTCGGTGCCATAGATTTGCAGGTTGTAGGTTTCGACGGAGCGATGATGACAGGCCCATGCAATCTCGAGAAGAATCGTCAATCCGCTGTGGCACCGGATCAAAATGGCGCTGAAATCTTCCACGTCAAAGAGGCGGTCGGGATTGCGGGGCGATTTTCCCCAGGCAAAGTCGCCCAGCCCCCGCGGGCCAAAACCGGCGTGCGTGGCCGCGCTGACGGTGGCCACCTCCGATGGGCCGCCGATCCATAGGGCGAGGTCGAGAATGTGCGAGCCCAAGTCGAAGACGCAGCCGCCGCCGGAGCGTTCCTTGCGGGTGAACCAGCTCCCGATGCGTGGAATCCCGGCGCGCCGCAACCAGGTCGCCCTCAGGTGATAAATCTTTCCGAACCGGCCCCCGTCGGCTTCACTTCTAAGCATCTGCGCCTTGGGCGACATCCGCAGATTCTGCCCCACCATGACCAGCCGCTCCCTGCGGGCGGCCAGCGCCGCGATCTCCATGGCCTGCGCCGTGTTGATAGCAAATGGCTTTTCGACGAGGACGTGCTTCCCTGCTTCCAACGCCGCCCTGGCGGCTACGGCATGCAGATCATTGGGCAGCGCGATGCTGACGACATCGACCTCCTGCCGCGCCAGCAGCTCATGATAGTCCCGATGGGCGGATTCAATCCCGTAAAGGCTCCGCGCTTCATCGATCCGCTCCTGCGAGGTATCGCATACCGCAACCACAGATGCCTGCCGGTGGTTCAGGAATCCCTTGATGTGCTCGAGCCCGATGGCTCCCGCGCCAATGACGCCGACGCGGATCTTTCCTTCAGAATTCATACAGCATCGGCCTCCTCTTCCACGGAAACAACAGCGCTCTCTCCGACCGCATCAGGCAAAAGGGGCGGCTGAAACGACGCATCCGGACCGATTGAGGAGAGAGATGGAATCTGTGAATAGATTCTCTGGTCGAAATGGATTCCGGTAGGCGCAATGAGCAGATGCCGTGGCTTTTCCCCTTCCATCCGCCGTATGATTTCCTCCAGCAGGGACTTCGCCATCACCGATTCATTGGAAGTCTCAATGCGGACCACGGGATAGGGCACCCTGGTTTCGTGCTTTTGAGGCGACGAAGTGATCAACAGAAGATCCTTGAGCGGTGCGATCTCCATTGAGACCGCCGCATCGACCACATCGGAGAGGATGAAGTCGCTGACGATCACGCAATCCGGCTTCTCGCTGCGCGCGCCCCACAGGTCGCGGAACAGTTCCCAACCGGCCCCGGGAAGGCAGATACTATAGTCGCTGCGAATCCACTCCTTATAAGTAACCACCCCATATTGGGACGAGAGGGCGTCCGCCACATCCTCCAGTTTCTCGCAATGCCGGTAGAGTCGCATGTCAGTACGGCTGCCGATAATAAAGGCAACCTTGCGCTTTCCGTTGAGAAGGGCCGTTTCCAGCGCCAGTTGAAGAAACTTCTCCTGATCCCAGCGAACCGAGCTTGAAAAACCGTAGGTCGACCCGACAACCGGGACCCCGTGGCGGTCGCCCATCTCGACCCAATACTCGAACGGCAGAGAACCGATGGCGACCAACCCGTCGATGGAGCGCTGTTTCAAGGCGAGAACCAAGGCATCGGGAACCCCCTTTTTCGTCGGCTCGCTAGCGTAGTCCCGGTTTCCGAAAAAGGAGACCAGTTCAAGTCCTTTCCCTGCGGCATGGAGATGGAAATTTGTGAAGACGCTATTGATGATCGGCGGGGCGTCTGCTGCAAGGATGTTGTGATCGATATAAACCCCGACCCTGCGGACGACCTTGCTGCGCAAAATATAGACCCCGCTGCCCTGCCTGCGCTTGACCTGCCCCTTCTGCTCAAGCAGGTCCATTGCCTTGCGAACGGTGGTGACGGAAACGCGGTAAAGACGAGCCAGCTCCGGTTCGGTCGGCAATGGTGAACCTTCCTCGCCGGGGGAGATAAGATCCGCCTGAATGGCGGAGGCGACCTGCCGGTAAAGAGGGGTGTTGATTACGCGACGATAATTCATAGGGATGAATTTAATACGTTCGGGAATTTGGAGGCAAGGAAAAATTAATCAAAATAAAACCATCGGTGAAATTTCCTTCAATAAAGCATATTTTTTGAAAATCTCCGGAGCGAACCTTTACGTCTCTTCCGGCGATCGACGCGTTTTATTTTCGTCAGTTCTTCAAAAATAATTCATAGCAATGAAAATTAAATTCCTCCGGGTTTCAAACCCGTAAAAACCGGTTTCCGGGGATTGAAAGAAAGGCTTTGACACCCGGGGCGGAACGGTTCCAAGCTTGAACCGGCGGTCGCAGGAAGACGCAGGCGGCCCGGAGAGGAGACGACTTTCAAATCATGAAACGCATTGGACTCATCGGCGGTTTAAGCCCGGAATCGACAGTTCACTATTACCAGATCATCTGCCGCGAATTTAATCGCGAGGAGGGCGGCCTCCATTTTCCCGAGATGACGCTCGAAAGCCTGAACCTGCAACAGCTCGTCACCCTTTTCGAAAAGAACGACTGGGACGGCGTCGCCGCCATTCTGCTCGCCGCGCTCGAACGCCTCAAGGCCGCCGGGGCCGATTTCGCCGCCATCCTGGCCAACACGCCGCACAATGCGTACGACCGTCTCCGCGACCGCCTGCCGCTGGAGGTCCTGACCATCATGGACGCCACGGCGGACGCGCTCCAGCAGGACGGGCGGCGCAAGGTCGCCCTGCTCGGCACCAAGGCGACCATGGAATTTGGTTTCTTCCAACGGCATTTTTCCGCCAAGGGGATCGAAACCCGGGTGCCCGAAGCGGCGGAACGCCAGGAACTCGACCGGATCGTCTGGGAAGAGCTTTCCCATGGGCGGATCGAACCCGCCTCCCGCCAGGCCGCCCGCGAGATGATGCGGAAGCTTCAGGGGCAGGAGGTCGAAGCGGTCATCCTCGGCTGCACGGAACTCTCCCTCCTGATTGCAGAGGAAGACACGCCGCTGCCATTGTACGACACCACGCGCATTCACGCCGAGGCGATCCTCAAGTTCGCCCGGCAAGGTTGACCTCCGGCAGCGCCCCGACAGGGCGGCGGTTTTCACCTTTCCCCTGACCCAGCGAATCTGCCCATGACAGCCCCCCTCTTCCAAGCACCGTAACCCCTTTGTTTTCAATGCTTTGAGAAAGAATCCGGAAACGGCGGCTTTCGACCGACCGGGGGTTTTTCCATTGGATTCAGGAAAGGCGGGTGCTATCCGTTTCCCGACTGCATGAAGCTCGTTGACCTGACCCTCCCGATCCCGGAACTCCAGAATACCCGGCCCACCGTGCGCACCGATCTGGTTCCGCTGGTCTGCGCTGACGCCCCGTGCCAGGCCCGCGTCCATCACTTCCGGCACGACTCAATGGTCGGCACCTACCTCGACTTTCCGGGGCACCTTGTCGAAACCGACGATGGCGCGACCGCCGCCAATGATCCGCCGGAAAGGTTCTACCGGGTGCGGGCCGCCGTGGTGCGCCTCCATCGGCAAAGCGGCTCCGGCGGCATCTCGGCGCAGGAGTTGCAGGCAGCCGCCCCGCCTCTGGAAGGGTGCGGCGCGTTGATCATCAATGCGCTCGGGACAATCCGGTTCGACGCCATCCTCTACCGCAGCGTTTTTCTCAATCGGGACGCCGTGGAATGGATCATTTCCACCCCGATCCACCTTCTCGTTTCCGATGTCTATGAAAGCAAAGCCTTGAGCGAAGGCGTTTTCCCCCTGCTCTTTTCCCGGAGGATCTGCACCGTCTGCCAGCCGGTGAACCTCCATTGCCTTGAGCAACCCTACACCCGGCTGACGGTCCTGACCCCCCGTTTTCCGAAAGCAACCCAACTCCCGTGCCGCGCCGTCGCCGAAGTGGCTTCGTAAATCAATTCCTGAAAGCATGATCGATCAACACCAACTGCGCGAAGGCTTCTCCCGGCTGGGCATCCGCCCCGGCGACCTGCTTCTGGTTCACAGCGCCCTGAGTTCCCTCGGCACCGTGCGCGGCGGAGCGGATGCCGTGATCGACGCCCTGCTGGAAGCCGTGGGCCCGGGCGGCACGCTGATGATGCCCGCGCTTTCCTCCGATGTTTTTGATCCCGCCCGCTCCCCTTCCAAGGTGGGGCTGTTGACCGAGACCTTTCGCGGGCGCGAAGGGGTCTTGCGGAGTTTTCACCCGTCGCACTCCGTCACCGCCCTTGGCGCGCGGGCGGCCGAAATGGTGGCAGGGCACCTCGAATGCCCGACGGCATGCGGTGAAGGCACCCCTTACGCCAAGCTGATGGAAGCGGGCGGAAAGATCCTCCTGCTCGGCGTGGACCAGGACCGCAATACCAGCCTGCACGGGCTCGAAGCCATGGCGCGCCTTCCTTTTCTCAAGACCGTCACGCGGGATTATATCGACCCGTGCGACGGCACTGTCAGGAGCCTCGAAATCACGCTCTACCCCGGGCCGCACCGCAACTTCATCGGGCTCGACCGGCGTTTGCGCGAAGCCGGGGCGATGGCGGTTGCCAAGGTCGGCCGGGCCGTCTGCCGCCTGATCGACGCCCGCGAAATGCGCGACCTCCTCCTGCCCGAGCTTCGCCGCGACCCGACCGTGATCCTTTGCGACAACCCGCACTGCCGCGACTGCATTGCGCAGCGGGCATGCGTCAAACGGCAGCGCCTCGAAAGCGAGGATTTCCTCCTGAGCGTTGTCAGCAACGCCGCCGGGCACCGTCTTGAAGAGATTCTGGCGACGATCGAAGCCGAGGGAGTCCGCCATCTGGAACTGCGGGAAATCAACGGACGCGAAGTGATCGATTTTTCCGATACCGAACTGGCAACCCTCCGCTCCACCCTGGAAACCAAGGGGATCGGCATCACGGCGGTCTCCTCCCGCCGTGCCATGGTCGATGCCGGGCGGCTGGTGGAAACGGCCGTGCAGCTTGGCGCTCCGGCGGTGGTGCTGCCTTTTGGCCCTTCCGCCCGGGCTGCCGCCGAACGGGCCGCTTCCGCGAAGCTCCGCCTCCATCTGGAAAACCGGAACGAAAGCGCTTCGGACTGCCAGGAACACCTCCAAGCCATCCGGGAAAGCGGGGCGCTCCTCGCCTTCAACCCCGCCCGCTTCGCCGCCACCGGCGAAAAGCCGTTCCTGAAAGTCTATTCAAAGACGCCCCTCAGGCGATGGGTGGGGCAGCTTCGTTTTGCCGATGGCACCTTTGACGGGCGGCCAACCCTCCCCGGCTACGGCAACGGAGAAGTGCTGGAACTCCTTTCGATCCTTCGTTGCGCCTCCTTTGATGGGCCGATCGTGCTCGACGCCACGCCGGAGTTTCCCTTTCAGCAGATGATGAAAGCGTTCTGGGACGCTCTGGAGCGCATTTAGTAAGACGGCGTCAAGTAACCTGAGCCCCCAGTTGGCACCAGACGAAGGCTTTTTCGGGAAAATCCTAGCGACTTAACGCAGTCACATCAGCGCCGCCATCAATCGGGCCGAAGCAACCCGCTTTCCCGCAGCGTTGCATAGCTTAAAAGCGCCGCCTCCCGCTCGCGGACTTCCACCAGCAGGCACAACGGCCGGGCGCAAACATCCCCCAGCGCTGAAAGGAACCCGTGGTAGTTGATCAAGGGGCCGTAGCCTTCGCTGATGGGCTGGTGGTTCACCGTCCCCTCCCCGTCCGGTCGCCGGGTGACCTGATGGACATGCAGAAGCTGCAAATACGGCGCGACCTGTACCAGCCAGTCTGCCAGGCCGTAATACTTGCCCATCTGCACATCGGCAAAAGCGTGGCCCGCGTCAAAGATGATCCCTACCCTCTCCGCCTCCCGGGAAGAAAACCCTTCCTCCCGCAGGCCCGCCCGCACCGCCTCCACAAACCGGAGAAGATGCCACGGCCGGGAGGCGAGCCGTTCTTCTCCCGCCGGTTTGACCGCCTTGTTATAGACATTTTCAAAGCTGATCTGAGCCCCCATGCGGATCGCCCGGGCGGCAAGGGCCACATAGGTCGCGATACACCCCCGCGCCCATTCGCTTTCCTGAAGCGTCCCATCGTGACGGAAAAGGGTGCAGGCCCGGACATTCGGCAGATGGATGGTCAGGTCATCAAGCCCCATCGCTTCCGCAAACTGAAGGGAAGCCTCCTGGTCGGCGAGGTCCGGACCTTCTTCGGGATGGGGAAAATTAGGCAGGTGCAGTGAAAGAAAGCCGCCGGGCAGCTTCTCCCGGAACGTGCCAGCCAGCTCCCGTTCCGTCTCCGTCGGGAGACCGGCGGAATGATGGTAGTGAAACTGGATGGCCGGGATCTTCCGCTCCAGAGCGAGACGCAGCAGTTGCTCCCCCGTACCACGAAAGGCGAGCCCGGCCCGGTGGATCGGCTGGCGCTGCGGGTTGAGGACTTCGGAGGGAATCCCCTCGCGCCGCACCTGCGCCGTCGCCCCGTCCCACTCCACTGCCAGCCATTCCGGAAGAGAACCGCGGACCTTCACCGGGTCGAGCCCGGCGCAGAGGGTGACGCGAAGGCTACCCGAGGTGGCATCGTGCGCCTGATGGCGATGCCCGCAGATCCAGTGAATCCGGCAGGAGGAAGCCTCCAGACGCTTCAAGCGTTCCTCGCCCGCGATGAACGGCGGAAAATGAGCAAAGACCAGCGCGCTTCCCTCCTCCGGCAGCCGCTCCAGCAAGGCGTCGACCGACTCCCGCGCCTGCGCCCCGTTCGCCGTCGGCAGCAGCCAGACCCCCCCCTCCAGTTCCACGCAGGAAGCCACCGGCGTCACTCCCGCAGGGTAGCAAAACCGATCCCCCTCGTTGTTCCCGGGCAGGTAATACAGCGGGAAATCGCGAACGGCAAAGGCTTCCAGAAACGCGTCAGCCTGGGCGGTCTCCGGCCGGTGCGTCAGGTCGCCGCCGAGCAGAATCACGTCCGGCCCCGCCTCCCGCACCTTCCTTCCGCACCCTTGCGCCACCCTTTGCTGGATCGGGGCCAGAGGGGCGGTCGAGTGGGCATCACTCAGAAACACAAAACGTCGCATACTTCCTTTTCCTTTCAATCTTTAAAAAAAACGTCAGCAACACGGCGGAATGTCATACGGGCGGTTGCCGTTGCGGATCGACTCCGTGCCGTAATAGCCTGCGGCGACCGCCATGCGGGCGTCGAGCGGCGTTGCCCCGGTCACGGCCTTTCCGCGCACGACATCGAGAAATTCCCGGACGATCTGCGGGTCCGCGCCGCCGTGGCCCCCCTGCAGGGAGGGTAGCGAAAAAACTTCATGCCCCTGGTCATGATACCCGGTCCGCCGGTTCCAGAGATGAACCGTGGCGACGTAATCCTCCGTGGAGTAGTGACCGTAATTCTCGATCCGCCCCTCGGTGCCGATGATCGTATAGTTGCGGCAATCGTCGGGCGTATAGTGGGACTGAAGGTAGCTGGCCTGAACCCCGTTGGCGAGTTGCAGGAGGATCATGCTGCTATCCTCCACATCAATTACCGGGCTGTACTGCCCCGTCTTCGCGGGCGGCCAGTTGGCACGGTTCATCTTGACCGCAGGGCGGGGTTCTCCGGGCGCGCGCCTCGGCAGCTTGTCGTAGACACTAAGCCGCCCCATGCCGGTGACGCGCGCCGTGTGCGCCCCGCCAAACCAGTGGATCATGTCGATATCGTGCGCCCCCTTCTGCAACAGGAGACCGTGGCCAAACCGGCGCTCGGAATGCCAGTCCTTGAAATAGGCATCCCCACCATAGGAGATGAAATGCCGGCACCAGATGCTCTGCACCTCGCCGATCGCGCCGCCGTCGATCAACTCCTTCATTTTCCGCATGACCGGAAAAAACCGCATATTGTGGCCGGGATAGAGAATCACCCCTTTGCGCTTTGCGGCCGCAAGGATGCGGTCGCACCCCTCCACGGTGATCGCCATCGGCTTTTCAAGGTAGACATGCTTGCCCGCTTCGATCGCCGCCAGCGCATGCTCTTCATGCAGGTAGTCGGGCGTGCAGATCAAAACAGCGTCGATCGGCAACCGGAGCAGTTCGCGGTAATCCGTGGTCAGGGAAAACCCGGGCCCGAACGTCTCCCGCATCCAGGCGAGGCGCTCCACATCAAGCGTCGAGCCCGCCACCAGTTGAACCCCTTCTTCAGGGGCATGCGCATCCCGGGCGATCCGACCCCGCCCGTCTGCTCCGATAACACCTAGTTTGATCATTGCGTCGGCAAAGGTAGTGAACCTCCCGGGCAAAGCTCAACCGCAAACAGCCGCAGAACAACGCAAACGGATTTCTTCCAGAAAAGGCGTAACTGACTATCCCTGAGACAGTTACGCCATCGAAAAGCGTTCCCTGAATATGGGCAGTTTTCACCTTTTCCCGGGTGCCGATCCGGGCGATCTTACGAACAGGAGCCCGCCGCCATCTCCCCGCACCGCCTCAGAAAAGCGCGCCGCTCCTCCAGCCCGAACCGCGCCAAAATCTCCGGAATCCCGAGTCCTTCCTGCCGCGATTCCAGGTAATACATGCAGTTGGGCTGATCGAAGAGAACTTCGATTGCATCGCCGTAATACTCCTGTGCCTCCAGAACGCGGTCCCGATTGGCGGCAGACGCGTTGGCGAGTTGAACGCGGGCGAAGTTGATGCGGGCCATGACCACCGGCGTTCCGAACCCAAAGCGCAGCGTCTCATTACGGTAGCCGCCCCCGGCCACATCGGCCCCGGTGATGTCGATAATCCGGCTCCAGGCCGGGTAGGCAATGGCGATCGGGACCGAATAACGCCAGGCATGGTAGTTGAGCTGCGTCCCTCCCGGCCAGAGGCTGGGAACAAGAAAAAGCTCCGCCCCGAGAGCCGCCTGCTGTTCAAACACCTCCGGGTAGTTGGTGTCAAAACAGATCGCCCCGCCGACTTTGAGCCCCTCCCACTCGATCACACCCGGTTTTCCGGGCACCATGCCGCGCAGCAGTTCCCCTTCGACCGGAAAGAGCTTCTGGTACGAACCGGCCACGCTCCCGTCCGCGCGAACGAGAAAGAAGAGATTGGCCAACCCGCCCTCCACCGGGATGCGGATCGGCACCGTGACGGCGATCCCGCTCTCCCTTGCCGCATCGAGCAGGATTGCGCACTGGTTTTGCCAGTCATCGAGCGCGGCCTCCGCATAGGAGAGCGCCAGCGGGTTGCCCGGGCCGTCGCCACGCCAATGGTTGAGCGCTTCGGGCAGGACCGCGAGGTCGGCCCCCTGCCGGGCGGCAAAGCGAACCCAGCGGGCCGCTTCCTCCAGTTTGGCTTTGAGATCGGGATAATCGCGATTGGAGAGCGCGATGGCGGCAATGGTTTTGATGTTCATGACGGTGTCGTCACCACTTCACGCATCTGTTGATCCGGAATCAGACGCCGGCCAAAGTCTGGGTTCATGGCTTTCATGAGTGGGGGTTGATCGGTTGTCGTGAGGTGGGAAGGAAGCCATCACGCCACGGCAACGCGCGGCATCCAAAGCGGTTCATCGCCCATCATGGCGAAGGCCAGCCGCCGGGTCATCTCCTCCCGGAGCGGCGCGGCCTCCGGGCGATCCCAGAGGTTATGAATCTCTCCGGGGTCTTCCTGAAGATCATAAAGCTCTCCATAGGGGCGGTTGTAATGAAGGGTGATCTTGTAGCGTTCCTCCACCAGCGTCTTGAGGTGGATCGCCGTCGGCTGGTGCCGGAATTCAACCATCACCTGCTCCCTGCCTTGGGCTTGGCTACCCGTCCAGACCGGGAGCTGGTTGATCCCCTGCATCGTTCGCGGCACCGGAACGCCGGCTGCGGAAAGAAACGTCGGCGCGAGATCGACCAGCGTCTGCAACGCGCCCGATTCCGCCCCGGCGGGGATCTGCCCCGGCCAGCGGGCGAGAAACGGCACGCGGATACCGTCCTCATAATGAAAGGGACCTTTCCTGGTCAGCCCATGGTGACCGTAATAATGGCCATGGTCGGAAGTATAGACAACCAGCGTGTTTTCGGCCTGCCCGAGTTCCTCCAGCCGATCGAGCAACTGGCCGACGGAGTGGTCGAGCATCGAGATCATCCCATAATAGAGCGCGATGTTGCGCCGCAGTTCCTCTTCGGAACAAAGGTGCGAACTCAACCCATGGTTCTGCCATGGCGTTTCCAGAAAGTCGGAAAAATCCGGGTTCGCCAGTTGCGTGCGCCGGATGTATTCCGGGCTGTCGTCGTGTTCCCCTTCCTGCGCGGTCGGGACCGTCACTTTTGCGGGGTCGTACATCGAAGCCCACGGCTCCGGAACGAGATAGGGGGGATGGGGATCGAGATAACTCGCCCAAAGGAAAAAAGGCCGATTTTCCGCTCCGCATTTCTCCATCCAGGCGCCGGAACGTTCCGTGATCCACGTATTCATGTGAAAACGCTCCGGCAAAGTCCAGGCACCGTGCTGTGGGGGATTTTTCTTCCCGCCGCCCGTAAAATCAAACGGCCCCGAGGTATTGCGGAAATGGTCGGGCCACTCGCAGAAACCGTTCGCCTCCATCCAGAGCGCGTAATGCTGGCCGACATGAGCTTCGTCGCCATGGTTGCGCGCCATCTCCACGTGGTCAAACCCATAGAAACGCTCCGAAAAGCCGCGCCAGAACTCCAGATCGCGCAGCACCGGGTACGACTCCACCGAAGGCCAGCGTTCATCGGTGCGGATCTGCTGAAAATGAGCCTTGCCGATCAACGCGGTGGCATATCCTGCGTCGGAAAGAAGCTGGCTGACCGTCTGCGCTGTCTCAGGCAGCTTGGTACCGAGCGACCAGGCACCGTGTCGGCTGGGGTACTGCCCGGTCAGGATCGATGCCCGCGTCGGCGTGCAGGTCGGGTTGGGGCAATAGGCGCGGCGAAAATCGCTACCCTGTGCCGCGAGGCGATCAAGATTTGGCGTGGCGATTTCGTTCCAGTGCCGCCCAAGGGTATTCCAATGCTGCTGGTCGCTGGTGATAAGGAGGATGTTCGGCGAATCGGACATGGCGTGAGGCATCAGGAGGTTCGCTCCCGGGTAGTCCATACGAAGAAAAATTCGTGGTGTTTGGTGAACTTTTCCTTATTCAGCCCGAGTTCATCCATAAAATCAAATCAAGTTTCAAAAATTCTTTCTGTTTTCATTGATTTATAAAGCATATCCCACATAAATTAAAATAAATGAACCCATCCTCTTTATCCGAAGTTCAGGAAACCATCCTGAACCTCCTCCAAAGCGGCCGCTGGAAGCCGGGAGAGAAGCTTCCGAGCACGCACGATTTTGCCGAACAGATCGGCCTCCGCAGCCAGGAGGTGCAGTATGCCCTCTCGGCCCTTGCTGCACGCGGCTACCTGGAGCGGAAACAGGGGGTGGGCACCATCCTGCGCAAACGGCGGCGATCTTCCAACGCCATGATGTTCGTCGGCACCAACCTTCACCGCGAAAAGGCCTATTCCGGCCGCCTGTTGGTCGACACGATCCGCACCGAGCTTCAACAACGAGGTTACGGCCTGACCACCCTCGATAACCTCTTCACCGCCCACAACCAGGAGTGGCAGCACTATTCCGCAACGATGGAGGGCATCCGGCGACAGATCGAAACCGTCGATCCGGTCGGCTACTTTGAAGTCAACTGCTTCCTGACCAGTTTCCCGGAACTCTACGCCCCCCTGCGGCGCCGGCCCGCGGTTCGCCAGGCCCTTGCCGAACACGAAAGCGATATCTCGACCGACAACCGGCACCTCGTCAACACCGCCCTGGAACATTTCGCCGCCAACGGTCGGCGCAAGATCGCGATCCTCCGACCGCGGTCGGAAGTCAACCCTTTCTTTAACTACGATCGCTTCCTCTGGTCGCGGCTTCAGGAACTCGGGTTCCTGCATTGCCAGATCCGGGAGATTCATTCCGGCAGGGAAGGCGTTGAAAACATGGCCTATCAACTCACCTCGGCACTGGTCGGGGAATGGAAGAACCTGCGAAAAAACTATGTCCCCAACTGCCTGCTCGTCACCGACGATATCGCGATGCTCGGCGTCGCGGCGGCGTTGCTGAAGTCGCACCTCGACGTGCCGCGCGATCTCGAGATCATCTGCAAGGCCAATGAAGACATCCCGCACCATTTCGGCCTGCCGGTCCACCGATACGAGATTTCACAAAAGACCATCGCCACGCAAATGGTCGATCTTTTTGAAGCGCGCGTCGGCAAATACCCCGGCCCGCCGACGCCGATCGCCATCCCCGGCTGCCTGCGGCTTTACGAAAACCCAAAGGGATAAGGCAAGCCCGCACCGGCGCGGAAGCCGACCCTACTGGTTCACTTCGTCGTCGTAAACCTTTCGCCTGTGCAAGGGGCGGGCCTCGGCGCTTTCAACGGCGGGCGTCAGTTCCGCTCCGGGTTCCCCCGCTTCCCGCATTTTGGCGTGGAGCAGGGCGCGCAGGCGTATCCGGACCGGCTCATGCTCATCGGAGAGAATCAGATTATCGAGTTCATACGGATCGGCCTCCAGATCGTACAGAAACCGTTCCTGATACGAGGCAGCCTGATCGTCTTCCTTCTGTTCGTCGCTCCAGACGCCGTATTTCCACCGTCGGGTGCGGACCGATCGGCCCACGCCCCGTTCGGTAATCTGAATATAGACGGAGTCAGCCGGCGCACGCTCGCCACGCAACGCAGGCAGGAGCGACCGCCCGTCCAGACCCGGCGGCACCGGCACTCCCGCGGCTTCCAATACCGTCGGCATCAGGTCGATCAACGACGCCAGCCCCTGAAATTGCCCGCGCCCCTTGAACCCCGGCCCGCTGATTACGCCGGGCACGCGAATGGAAGCTTCGTGGCAGGAACGTTTATACTCCCGGTTACGGGTCTTGAAATGACATCCATGGTCGGAAGTAAAGACGATAATGGTATCCTCCAGCAGCCCCAGGCTATGCAACGCATCCCGCAGGCGGCCATACGCTTCATCCAGGCGTCGGACCATTCCCCAATACCCGCCCAGATGTTGTGCGGAACTGCCGCCCAGCGCCTGAAGATCGGGCGGCGTCCAGCGTCCCTGGTAGCGTTCCCCATAACCGGTGGGCGCAGGGAAGCTGTCGAAGCGGTTCTGCTGGTGCGGCTCCAGAAAGGAGAGGAAAAGAAAGAACGGCTCCTCCCGCTGCTCCCCGATATAGCGAATCGCAGCGTCCGTCAAGGCATCCACCCGATAGCCGGGAAGCAACACTTCGCGTTCCTCTCCATCATAGACACGACAGCGGTAGGCATCTGAAACGCTCTCCAACGCATCCGCTCCCAGCCAGTATTGGTAGCCGCCACGGTACTCCTCCCCCACCGGCCCGCGCGGCTGGTCGCTTCCCGCCAGATGCCATTTGCCGATATAGCCGGTGGCGTACCCGGCTTCGCCAAAACAACGGGCCAGCGTCGGCAGCGTCGTCGGAAGCCGCCGCCCGTTGCGGGTGCAACCGTTGGCGGTGGCATAACGGCCCGTCTGAAGGCACGCCCGGGCGGGGGTGCAGACCGGCTGCGGCGTAAAACAATGCGGGAGATGCAGATTTTCCCGCGCCGCGCGATCGAGATTGGGCGTCAGTTCCAGCGGGTTGCCATGCAGCCCCATGGAATCCCAACGTTGCTGGTCTGTGAAGAAAAAGATGACATTGGGCCGCTTTCGATCGCTCATGCTGTTTTAGGATCAACTCAAATTGAAACACTCCATCCGGTACTCCCGATCCTTTTTGAGAATTTCCAGATCGGAAGTGAAGTCAAGATGAAATATCTCCATTTATCTCTCCTGCTCCATCTTCTTCTCCGCCCGGCGAAACTCCCGGGGAGGGACCCCTTCATAACGTTTGAAATAACGCGAAAACGCGAAAATATCAGGAAAATCAAGCTCTTCCGCGATCCGGGTGATCGGCAGGTCGGCATAGCGAAGCATCTGCCGCGCGCGCTCCATCCGCTCCCGGTCGATCGCCTCCTTCACGGTCCGGCCCGTTGCTTGCTTGAAAAGCGTCGCGAGGTAGCCCCCCGCCACCCCGGCCGCCCGGGCCGTCTCAGCAACGGTGATCCGCCGCCCGCTGTTGCCCCGGATATAGCTCCACGCGCGCCGGACCGGTTCCGGTTCCTCTCGCGCCTGCGACTGCTCGCAGACCTTCACCAGCAGGCTCTTGAGCAACGCCGCCAGCGCCTCCTTCGAAACCGCGTCGCCTTCCTCCAGAAGCAGGCACAGACATCGCCGCCACGCTGCGAGAAACGGCGTCGGCGGCAACAGCCACGGCTCCGGCGGACGGACCGCCGCCCCCCGGAAGTGAAATTTCACCGACTGCCACCGCTCCCCCCGGGCAGGATAGACAAACCCGTGCCACGCTCCCGGCGGCAGCAGCAGCACATCGCCCCGCCGCAGCTTGAGAAGCGCCCCCCCTCCCTCGCCCAACAGCTCAAAGGTTCCCTCCGCGATTTCCAACTGCCAGAAATGATGCCGGTGCGGCGCGATCACCTGCGGCTTGTGGAAACGCCGCCGCTGCTCCACGGCCACCGTGTGAAAAAGGATCTCCACCTGCCGCCCCGGGCCGTCGGAGGCGGTTCCCGCATCTGAGGTTTTGCCAAATAAATGATTCCGATTTGCCATGTTCACCGCTATCTTGAGTATGGCATGGTGTAAAAAACACAAGTTTTCAATCGAAGTTTCCCACTCCATGAAATCCCTTCTCCTTTCCGGCATCGCCGATGAAGCCGCCCGTTCGCTACCCCGGCAGATCGAGGCTCACCGCGAACTCGGCTGGAGCGCGATCGAACTCCGCCTCATCGACGGGCGGAACATCTGCGGCGAACCGGCCGGGGACGCGTTTGAAAAAGCCGCCGCCCTGCTCGAAGCAAGCGGCCTGCGCGTCACCGCCTTTGCCTCGGCCATCGGCAACTGGAGCCGCCCGATCACGGGAGATTTTGCCATTGACCTCGCGGAACTCCGCCGCGCCGCCCCGCGCATGCGCCGGCTGGGCGCTCCCTTCCTGCGCACCATGAGCTGGCTGCGCGGCGATGCTACCGAAACCGAATGGCGCTCGCAATGCCTGAAACGCTACCGGGAACTCGCCCGCATCGCCGAAGGGGAGGGCATCCGCCTCGCCCATGAAAACTGCGCCGGTTGGGCGGGGCAGAGCGGCTGCCACATGGTCGAACTGCTGGAAGAGACCGCCAGCCCCGCGCTCGGGCTCCTCTTCGACATCGGCAACACCATCAGCCACGGCCATGAACCGTGGCCATTCTATGAAGCGGTCAAGCCGCACATCTGCCACGTCCATATCAAGGATTGCGCCTGGGCGGACGACCGGGGCCGCAGCCAGCGCTATCGCTACCCCGGCAGGGGGGATGCGCAGGTCGCCCGCTTCCTTGCCGACCTGCTCGCTTCGGGTTACGATGGAGCAATCGCCATCGAACCGCACGTCGCCGCCATCATCCATGAAGGGGGCGCGGCCGACGAAGAGGCCATGTACACCTCCTACCTTCGTTATGCCCGTGAACTGGAGACCCTCATCGCCACCTGCCGCTTATGAAACTTTTCTGGGGAGACCTTCACAACCATTGCGCCATCAGCTACGGCTCCAGCACGCTGCCGCGCGCCCTGGCCAATGCCCGCGCGCACCTCGACTTCTGCACCATCACCGGGCACGCCTTCTGGCCCGACATGCCGATGGACCTCAAAACGCAGGACGGCATCATCGCCATGCACCTGGGCGGGTTCGAAAAGCTGCGCCATTACTGGAAAGAGGCGCTCCTACAGATGGAGGCGGCGAATGAACCGGGCCGCTTCATCGTCCTCCCCAGCTATGAATGGCACTCCATGGCGTATGGCGATTATAATTGCTACCTTCCGCAATTCGACGTGCCCCTCGTCGGCGCGCCGACCCTGCCGGAGCTGATCACCGCGCTGGAAGCCGAAGGGCGGCCTTTCATGCTATTGCCGCACCATTGCGGCTACCCGCAAGGCTACCGCGGCACCCGCTGGGAAGCGTTTGACGAACGGGTCTCGCCGCTGGCGGAAATCTATTCCAACCACGGCTGCTGCGAAGCCGACGACGCGCCGTACGAATACCACCACAGCATGGGGCCGCGCACCGGCGTCTCCACGCTGCGCGAAGCGCTGGTGCAGGGAAAGCGGTTCGGCTTCTACGCCAGCACCGACAGCCACGATGGCTACCCCGGCCACTATGGCCACGGCATCACCGCCGTGCAGGCAGAAAAGCTGACCCTCGGGGAAATCTGGAAAGCGCTCCGCGAGCGGCGCACCATCGCCGGCACCGGCGCACGGATCGGCATCGCCCACCGCCTCGGCAACACGGAACTGGGCGGCATCCATCCCGTCGGAGGGACCCCGCCGCCTTGGCATCTCGCCGTCGAGGGGACCGCCCCCCTCCTGCGGGTCGACTCGATCGAGGGTAGCGATGGCGAATGGAGCGTGCGCCCGCTTCCGCTGCCGCCCCGGCGCTCCACCTTCCGCACCGGCCGGTACAAGGTGCGGATCGAAGCCGGTTGGGGGCGCGGCGCCCAGCTCTCCCGCTGGGAAGTCGATCTCCGCCTCCTGTCCGGTACGCTTCTCGGCGCGACCCCGTGCTTCCGCCATGCCGCCCACCCGCTGGCAGAGGAAGAAGCGACCGAATGCCTGGAAACGATCGCCGACAACCGCCTCCGCTGGAGGTGCCACGCCGCGCCCAACCCCGCCGGGCAGATGGGCGGGACCCATTTCCATTCCGGCGGCACGCAGTCGATCCTCCTTGACCTTGACGCCAACGCCGCCACCCGCCTCCGGCTTCAATACGGCTCCACCACGCTGGAACTCCCTTTCCCCGACCTTTGCCGCCGCTCCTTTGCCCAGCCGGCCGGCTCCTTCGGTTCCAGCGCCCTCAAGGTCCACCGCGCCTCGCCGGAAGCGGAGTGGACCCTCACCCACGAGGAAGCCTTTACGCCGACCAACGCCCCCGGGTTCCGTTACATCCGCGTGCTTCAGGCCGACGGCCACGTCGCCTGGAGCAGCCCGATCTGGTGGGAATAACCGATATGAAGATCGAAACCACCCGCCTCGACCTCGCCCGCCAACCAATGAAGAAAGCGTTCGGCTTCAAGGGCGCGGCGTATCATGAAAAGTGGATCGCCAGCGTCACCCTCACCACGCCTGAGGGCCAAAGCGCCACCGGGCATGGCGGGCTCGCCGTCCTCTGGTCGGACGAACGCGTTTTCCTCAATCACACCGAAACCGGCGGCAACATCATGATGCTCGCCGTACTGGAACGGGTGTTGACCCGGGTGCGCGGCTGCACCTTCGCCTCCGCCCCCGAACTGCTCGACACCGTGTTGCCCGAAGCCGAGGCGCTCGCCCGCACCATCACCGGCCAGCCGGAAGTCCGGCGCACCTTCGCGCTCAACGCTCTGGTCGCTCTCGACGAAGCCGCCTGGAAACTGACCGCGCTGACCCGTGGCGTGAGCGACTTCGACACCCTCGTGCCCAAGCCGTTGCGCCCAGCCCTCGCCCACCGGCACCGGGAACTGGAGATCGTCCCGCTGATCTCGTACGAAGTCACGCCGCAGGAGATCATCCAGCTCGCCCGGGAAGGCCACCGCGTGCTCAAGATCAAGATCGGCGCGACCGGTTCGCCCGGCGAAATGCTCGCGCGCGACCAGGCCCGGCTTTCACAGGTTCACCAGGCCCTTTCCCAAAGCGGCATCGCGCCCGACGCCTTCCCGCTCTACCTCGACGCCAATCTCCGCTACACCACCCGCGCCGCGATCGAAGCCCTTCTCGACCATGCCGCCGCCCTGGGCCTTCGCGTCATGATCCTCGAAGAACCGTTTGCCGAAGGGACGGAGATCGACGTCCACGGACTCGATGTCCTCGTCGCCGCCGACGAAAGCCTCCATTGCGTGGAGGATGTCGCCGCCAAGGCCGCGCTCGGCTACCGGGCGGCGGCCCTCAAACCGGCGGGAAAGACCTTGAGCCAGACGCTCCGGATGGCGGCGGAGGCCCATCGCCTCGGTCTCCATACCTTTGTGGCCGACAATACCTGCACGCCGCAGCTTGCCGACATCAACCGCAACATCGCCGCGCGGCTCGCCCCCCTGCCGGGTCTTTCGTGCGGATTGATGGAAATCAACGGCCCGCAAAGCTACCGCAACTGGGAACGCCTCCTCGCCGCGCACCCGTTCGCCCGCGCCTCGTGGATGACGCTCCAGAACGGACACATCCCGCTCGACGCCGCCTTCTACCGCGACGCGGGCGGGTGGCTTTCTGCGGACTGCATCCGCCCATCACCATGAATACGATCCGCTTTGGCATCATCGGCACCGGCTCCATTGCCGACTTCCACGCGGAGGCGATCCGCCAGACCCCGGGGGCGACCCTCGTCGCCGTCACCAACCGCAGTTTCCCCAAAGCGCAAGCCTTCGCCGCCCGGCACGGCACAACAGCCGAGCCCGACCTCGCAGCGTTCCTGAGCCGCAGTGACATCGACGCCGTCTGCGTCACCACCCCGAGCGGCGAACACGCCGCCGTCGCCGTCGAAGCGCTCAACGCAGGCAAACATCTCCTCTGCGAAAAGCCGCTCGACATCTCCCTGCCCCGGATCGACGCCATGCTCGCCGCCGCACGGCGCAACCGCCGGCTCCTCTCCGCCGTCTTTCAGGCGCGCTTCGGCGAAGGCGCACAAACCTTGAAGACCGCGATCGACGCCGGGCGGTTCGGACGGCTCACCCTCTGCAACTGTCAGGTCCGCTACTGGCGGGACCAGGCGTATTACGACAACGGCGCATGGCGCGGCACCTGGGCGGGCGACGGCGGCGGCGCGCTTATGAACCAGGGCATCCATGCCGTCGATCTCCTGCAATGGCTGCTCGGCATGCCCGAAGCCGTCTGCGCCCAGACCGGCACCCTCGTCCATGAACGGATCGAAACCGAGGATACCGCCGCCGCCCTGCTCCGCTTCCCCTCCGGGGCGATCGGCGTCATCGAAGCGGCCACCTCCACGTGGCCCGGCTTCAGTCGACGCCTGCAAATTTCCGGTGAACACGGCTCCGCCACCCTCGAAAACGACCGGCTCACCTTCTGGCAATTCCGGCAAGAGAGCGACGAAGACGCCCGCATCCGCGAACGCGGCAAGGAGGGAGCCGCGATCGTCAGCGGCGCGAGCGATCCCCGCGCCATCAACGCCGAGGGCCACCGCCGCCAGATCGAAGACCTCGCCCGCGCCATCCGGACCGGCCAGCCGCCCGCCATCGACGGAGCCGAAGGCCGCAACGCCGTCGCCATCATCCTCGGCATCTACGAGTCGGTCCGCACCGGCGGGTGGGTGAACCCCGCCTGCCTGCCATAAACCCTCCCTCAACGGCTCTGACGGCGACCGACGCAACCCAATAACGCCAGGCCCAATGCACCGAGCGTCAACGCTCCCGGTTCCGGGATGACCGTCAGCTCGAAATCGCTGAAATAGACCCCCCGATCCACTCCGTTGGGCGTACTCTTCAACCCAAAATAGCCGGTGGCGTAGGTTGAATCCTGCCCGGAAACCGACGCAAGTTCCACCGTATAGTTGCCTTCGCCATCCGCCCGGTAGATCGACGCGCTCAAGGTATCGCCCCTCGCGGAAAAGCGAAGAAGATAATCGGTATTGGCGGCAAGAGCCGTTGTCAGGTCATCGCTCGCCAATATCGTCGTCCCCCATTGGCTTGAAGTGCCAGCCTCCTTCATCGAAAGGGTCAGGGTATAGTTATTATTGGAATCGCCGCTGACATAGGCGTGATAACCGCCATAACCGTTGGCTGAGAGTTCGGACGAACGAGCAACCAGCCCTTTTGAGATTCTCAGGCTTCCGGCACTGCCGCCATAAACGCGAAAGACCACTTCGCTATCAAAATCGGCGATCTTCTCTTCCGTATAAAAGAGATTCTGGTTGGTGGAATTGCTGGTGAACGCGCCGTCATTGCGAAGCATCAACATCCGCCAGTCGCCACCTTCGGCGACCACTTCGGAAATCCCGGCGGTGTAGGAACCGGTCGAACCGTTCTGGACCAGTTCCCAGCCTGTAGGCACTCCTCCCTGGGGCGAAGAAAACGGCTGCTTCAGGGTTGCCGCGTCGGCGCTGGAATATCCGGCGAAACCCGCAAGGGTGGCCAGGACAAAGTAAAACGTTCGATTTTGGAGGAAAGGCATGACTTGGGAGTAATGATATGGTTGATTCTGCTTTCTAGTTGACCATATCGTATATCAAGCGTATTAACAATATCAATTATTTTTTCTGTTTTCTGATGACCTTTTTCCAACATCCGGGGAATGCAGGCCGATTCTCAAACGAACCCCCTTCCCACGCCATACGTTCTGCCTTAGCTTTACCCACCATGACCCGATCCCGCCGAAAGCTCACCCTCACCCGCCTTTTTCAGCCTTGAAGCCATCCGTTTCTTCTGACAGCAACCGCATGAAATCGACCTCGCCCCTGTTTGAACGCGCCGCCCGTTCCCTGGCGGAAACCCTCCCCCGGCAGTATCGCCCGGGAGAACGCCTTCCGCCGGAGCCGAAGCTCTGCCGCCAGCTCAACCTGAGCATCACCACACTGCGCGAAGCGCTGGCCGTGCTTCATATGCAGGGCATCATTGAAAAGCGACGGGGCAGCGGGAATTACTATATCGGTGTGAGCGGGCACCGGCACATCGCGCTGCTACTGCCGTGGCCGCGCATGCCGCTGAAGGTTTCACCCAATCTCCAGGAATCGACCCGGCACCTGACCCGCGGCCTTCATAAGATGCAACGCTCCTTCCGCATCTATCTGGGTCACGATGTCGGCGGCGAACGGGGCGTCCTTTTCACCTTCCCTGAACTGGAGGAGGCCGTGCGCAAAGGAGAGGTGGCCATGGTCCTCAACCCTGCGGGGCGCGCCTCGGACGAAACCTTGCAACTTCTCAAGGAAGCCGCCGTCCCGATCTGCGGTTATGCTCCCTTCTCCACTACCCGGGTCATGCACGACATCCCCGGCGGGATTCGCCATGCGATCGAATGGCTGGCATCGCAGGGGCGCGTCCACATCGCCTACATGGACTCGCTCTCCGCCTGGGAAGCCAATACCAGCACGCAGAAGGAACGCTTTTCCGCCTATTGCGCCGGGCTTCACGCCATCGGCCAGCCGGTCCGTCCCGAATGGGTGCAGCAGGACTTCCACCCCCTCTGGTCCGGAGCGGGGTGGAGCAACTTTTCGGAACTCTGGAGCGCTTTGCCCGAAAAACCGCAGGCGTTGATCCTTTCCGACGAAACCTTTCTGCCCGATGTCCTCTCCGCCCTGCGCGATCTGAAGATCGAAACCCCGCGACAGCTCCAGATCATCAGCCAATGCACGAGAGGGTACGGCGCCCTGAGCGGACTGCCGCTCGGTTACATCGAAAACGACTCCGCCGCCTACGCCCGCTGCATGCTGGCCCAGGTGGAGACCTTCGACCGGACCGGGACAATTCCTGCTACCGTGGAAAAGGTGGCCACCCTGCTTGAAACCTCCCGGCTGGAGGAAGCGCCCGCCACCCTTCCCGCGCCGGAAAAGCACCGCATCATGCCTCCCGCGGTCGTTGCCTGAGCGCACTCTCCGCCACGGCCCTCACGGCAACGGCAGCGTCAACGGTTCATACTCCGGCCCCAGCGCCACCCGGATGTCGGTCTTTTCATAAAGCCCCTCCGCGTCGAGCGCTTCGACATGGCCATCGAGAAACAGGACATTGGCCCGCCCCCGGTGACCCAAATAGACCGCGCCTCCATCAGCGGCAAACTGCGTGGGATGAATTCGCCAGGTCTGGAGGCGTTCCGTCATCGCCGAATCGGCGGCGATGAAATAACCGGCAGGGCGCGCCACCTGCAAGGTGTTCAGGGTATAATAGGTTCCACCGTCGGGATTCACCGTGCCGACACCCGGTTTCCCGGCTCGCCGGAAGCCGTAACAGTACCGGGCGGTCACGGTTGCATGATTGAGCGGACAGGCGAAAACCGCCTGCGAGTCCCCCTCCGAAAGCCCGGCATGTCCCGCAAGCTGGTTGTACCAGAGCTTCTGGCGGGCCTTGTAATCGTTCCCCCCGGCCACCAGCAGCGTCAATCTACTCTGGTTCTCTCCCAGAAAGGCATGAAGGATAGTCCCCGTCTGCCGAAGCCGGTTGACGCATTCCGCACCGTGCATCCTCGCCCGGAACGACTGCAACGCCGGAACGCCAAAAAAGGCGAGAAGACAGAGAAGCGCCACCGCCACCAGCAGTTCCACAAGAGAGAAGCCGCCATCGACGGAAGAAGGAGAAACCATGCGGGGGAATGCGGTTTTCAAAGCGGTAAGAGAGGGAACGGTTCAAAAGCTGCCCTCAACCAATCCTGTCAAAGGCTAAGTAAAATGGAATCATCGAAATATTCTCAAGATTAAAAGGATCAATCCCTTCCAGCCACCTCCACCGTCCGTTCCACCATCTGCCCGCTGATACCTTCCCGGACCTGGAGCGACCACCTTCCGGGCGTATCGTTGAGCGCGAGATCGAAACCGACCTCCAGCCGTCCATCTCGGATCGCATGGAACCCGCTTCCTTCGGCTTTCCGGCCTTTGGGGTCGAGCAGCGTCACTTCTACGGGAGCGACGGCCTCCAACGGCTTTCCACTGGCGGCGGCGAGGTCGATCGTGCATGAAAACCGCTCGCCCAGCCGCGCCTGCTCCCTTGCCGCCACTCTTACCGCCCCAACCGCTTCCTCCAGCACCAGATAGAGTTTCCCCTCGCCCGCGCCGAGCCTGACCTCGAATTCAACGCCCAAGTCGCCCTCCGGGCGGACGGGTACGGCGCGTTGTTCCAGCAGATCGTAGACAACCCGGCCGCGACCTTGCAGCGTCAACTTTCCCTCCGAGGCAAGCCCCTCCTCCATGACGAACCGGTGCTGCCCGACGTACGTGCCAAAACGCCGATGATCGTTGACCGCGAAAAGGTAACGGGCGTTGCCGTAATGGCGTTCCCGAAGGAAGATCTGCGGATTGTCGCTCGCCGACAGGTGGCGGTAATACGGAGCCAGTTCCAGACGCAGGGCCGCTGCCGCCTTGAGCAGGGCCTCCTTGTCGCGATCCGCCCGCCCGCTCCGTTGGCTGCGGCGCAGCACAATGTCGGGGACGAGCGCGAGGGGGAGGTTTTCGTCGCCCACCACGATGCCGCCCCGGGCCTGAAACGCCTGCAAAGCCTGTAACGTGCTTTCGGTGATGACATCACAGTCGGTGGCAAACAGAACCCGGTAGCGTTCCAGGTCCGCCCCCTTGAGCGCTTCTGCGTAAAGCACTTCCGGCTCCAGCCCCGCGTGACGCGCGATCTGCCACGAGTCCGCCCCCCAGTTCCTCCCCCAGCCGTAACTGCCGCGACCGGCAAACATCTGTGAAGCAAAGCTTTCCAGGAACGCCACGTCGGTCGCACGCCCGGGCAGTTGCATCAGCACCGGCCCGAGCGGGCGGACCACCCGGCGGAGAAGATCGGTCAGCCGCTCGGCGGTTTCCGGGTTGGTCATGCGATATTTCCGGTGACCCGTAGGCACCAGCGAACCCCACCCGTGGTAAAGCAGCCCCTTGACCGGGGCGGCGAGTTGAAGCCAGAGCGCTTCACTCAAGTGATCCGGGGCGATGGTAATAAACCGTGCGTCCGGCATTTCCGTTTCCCACGGTGCGCCGGCGGCGGTTGCGCTCTCCTGCGGAGCGGTGCGGTGGCGATACCAGATGATCTGCGTCCCTCCGAAAACCTCCTGCCCCAGTGCGCCCTTTGCCATGGCCAGTGTCTGGAAGGTGGCGTAGTCGATCTTGATCGGGTCGGGATAAGTGTAGGTCCACTGCGCCAGGGCATCGACTTTCCCGCCGCTGCCGTAGAGACTCGGAGCGCGGACCGCCGGGGCAAACCAGGTCCAGAGCCCGGGGTGGCTTCCCGCACGGACCGCTTTTGCCAACTCCGTGTTAAGACGGTTCCAGCCGTCTCCCTCCCGCCAGAACCAGCGGTAATAAGTCAGGATGGGATCATCGTCCGCAATCACCCGCGACGCGGGAAACCCGGGCAGCCTGGCAAAGGAAACTCCGCGGGCTTTGCCGACGGCCTCGGGGACCGAACGCCCGGTCGCCTTCCGGTAGGCTTCAAGGTCCGCCTTGTGAAAGCTCGGTTGCGTCCCCATCGAACGGATTTCGGGATTGATAAGCACCCCGTCCAGTGCGGGCAGGTCTCCATACGCGGCGGCAACGTCGCGACCGACTTTCTCAAACCGCTCCACCACTCCCGGCAACAGGCCATCGACATCCTTGCGGGGAAAGGGACGGCCCGTTCGATCCACGCGTTGAAATTCGGCTTTCAACTCCGCATCCTTCCCGGGCGAGACCTTGGCAATGCCCCGCAGCCCGGCCGCGAAAAGTTCGTCCAAGGCGATGCGACTCGCGATCACCCGCTCATCGTCAGGCCGCATCGGGGTCTCGACGTTAATTGAAAACCGGTGGGTAAACCCGATCGATATCATCTCTTTGGAGAGCCTTTCACCGCTGTTCCAGAGAATGACAGGCATCGTATGCGGCAACCGACGCGCCACAAGGGTCGCGCGGACAGGCAGCGACCGACCCAACGCGCTACCGTTTTGCTCCAGCAGCCGCACCTCCCATCGGTAGATCCCCGGGCGCAGCGTGGTGTCGAGAGGAAGCCGGAGTTCCGCCGCCGCTCCCGGCGCCAGTTCAGGCACCGGCAGCGATGGCGCACTGGCGGCTCCTCCTTCTGTCTGTAAAACCGCCTTCAGGAGCGGCCCGCCGCCCCGGTTGGTGACCTTCACCACCAGCGCCGCATCTTTTTCCATGCGCTCAAAAGCCGTTCGCGCCCCGCGGCGGCTTTCGAGATACGCCGCAGTTGCCCCTGATTCGCCCGAAGCTTCCGCAACAGCAGCGACACCTGCCGCCCAAAGCATTGTCCCCAAAAACCCCGAAAGGAGATTCCGCCCAAGCCGGCCTGCTTTTGAAAAGTTCGTCATAAAGCCCTTATTTCTTGAGAATCTCCAGGTAGACCGGCTGATGAATCCCGGCGTGTTTGCCCGAACGTTTCACCACGCGAACGGCGATCCCATTTTCCCCGCCCCACTTGAGAAATTCGGTGACATCCGCTGAAAAGCGACGATTCCACCCCTCGGCCCCGAGATCGTGCCGGCCGACATCATGGCCGTTGACCCAGATGTGCGCCACTTCGTCCACGCCGTCGAAGGTCAGGTCCACGGCGTCGCACTCCGGCTTTTCCGGCAGGGTGAAGCGGCAGCGATACCACGCCACCCCGAGTTCCTCCACCCCCTGGGCCGTCCAGGAACGGTCGATCCCGATCGGCCGCCACGCCGCATCATCGTAATCCGGCTTCGCCCAGCCTTCTTCCAGACCGATCTCCTTCGGGTCGGGTCGAAATTTCCATGGAGCCTCGACAAGCGAGATCTCCCGGAGCGTATCGAGGTGAAAATCCTCAAACGCCGGGAGCATCCGGGCCGATCGCACCTCATCGGGCGACCCGGCCATTGCGTCCCCGGCGATCCGCGCCACCAGCGAGTCGCCGCTGTCAGCCAGGCGCGCGAGCCGTTGCGGATTCCGAGCGGCTTCTTCCAGAGCTTGGCGGACCATCGGGTCAGGATCTTCCAACCCTCTACGGATCACCTCCGCAGCCTTCGCGGGTGGCGCGTTCTCCAGCAGGGCCAGCAACGCCGTCCGGCGGAGTAGCGCGTCCGCGTCTTCCTCCGCGATCTTCAACGCCGCCTGCGCCGGTCGCCCCAGCGCTTTCAGATTGCGAACCGCCGCGCGACGCACCAGCGGGTCGGGATCGGCCAGCGCTTCGGTCAAAAGTGGCAGCGCCGCCTCCCCTTCCTGCACCGCCCGCACCACCTGGAGCCGACGTTCCGCAGCCGGAACTTCCGATGCGGCCAGCCACGGTGAAACCAGACACAACACACCCGCCACCCGGACCGCCGGACCGGCAAGGCAAAAAGAGGAGAGGAACATAAATTGACATTATCAATTCAAATCCTTGGGCGTCAATTTAGATTTTCAAAGAAATTTGAACCTATTACTTCGACAATAGGGAGATCCTGCTGAAAACCGTTCTTTCCGTTGACCTCAGGTCAAAGTGGACTACTCTGCTGGACGCTCCAAATCCGATGCCCGCCAAACCCTCCTTCAAATACCTGGAGATCGCCCGTCTCCTGCATCGCCGGTACGATGGAACCGGGGAGGCGATCCTCCCTTCCGAACGGGACCTGGCGGCACAGTTTCAGGTGCATCGGCATACCATCCAGCAGGCGTTGCGACTTCTGGAGAGCGAAGGCACCGTCATAAAAAAACCGGGACGGGGCTACTTTTTTGCGGCTCGCAAAGCCGCATCGGCGCCGGTCATCGGATTCCCGCTCTGGTGCCGCGGGCCTGCCGATCTCGATCTTTTCAATTCCCCCTTCAAACATGCCGTGCTGTCGGGAATCCGTGCCGGGATCGAACGCGCCGGAGCGGTTCTGGACGTTCAGATGGTCGGCCCGGAAGCCGCCCCTCACCGGGAACGGATCGCGGAACTCTGCACGAAGTGGTCGGCGATGATCATGGAGCCGCCCCACCTGGGAAACCTCGACGAAAGCCACCCTTTCGCCCCGCTGTTGTCAAAAACGGTCGTGCTCGGGCAGGTCCAGGGCAAAGACCACAACTGCGTCTACTGCGACAACTACCGCGCCGCCGAGATCGCCATGCAGCACCTGGTCGATCACGGCGCGTCGCGTATTCTCCTCTTCGGCGGCGACACCGAAGAGCGGGTCCATACCTTCCTGCGCCTGAGCGGCGCGGAGACCGTGATCAACCGGCTCAAGGGGGTCCGGTTTCTTTATGTGGAAGGGGGGCTCTCCGCTTCCGGCGGCTACAGCGGCATCAAGCGCGCCCTGCGCGAAGGGATGCGCTTCGACGCCGCGCTGGCGGTCATGGGCCACTCCGCCCTGGGAGCCCTTCGCGCCTTGCATGATGAAGGGCTGCGGGTGCCGGAGGAGGTGCAACTCGTTTCCCTCGGAAACCTTGCCCTCTTCGAATACCTCATCCCGACTCCCACGATGATCGATTTCGACGTCCGGGAAATGGGACACCAGGCCGCCAAGATGGCCTTGAACCTCCACTTCAGGGGCGGCAGGCCGATCGCGTCACAAATGCTGCCGGTCCGGTTGATCCAGGGCGAAACGAGCGGAGCGGTCCGCCCCCCGTCGTCGGTAAGGATCGGTGGCGGGCGGAAAGTCGCGGAGGAGACGTTCGAAAGTCCCGTCGCCTGAGGCCGCCTCAGCGGCGTCGATCATTTTTGGACTATTCCACTGGACCGTCCTCATCGAAGTATGAGAACCTTGCCCCGTCGGCATGCTTCCTACTGACGAAGACGCCCTCTGCGTCCATGCCGGGATGATGAGCCAACCGTAACAATCCCATGTCTCAAAAAAAACCAAACCTCCTTTTCCTGATGACCGACCAGATGCAGGGGCGCGTCCTAGATCCCGGCCACCCCTGCCAGACGCCGAACTTCGATCGCCTGATCGCGGAAGGCGTCCGCTTTACCCGCGCCTATACTCCCAACGCGGTCTGTTCCCCGGCCCGGGCCAGTCTCATGACCGGGCTGCTTCCGCACAACCACGGCGTCCTGCAAGTCACTCACACCGGCGAGCCGGACCAAAACGTCCTGCGAACCGAACACCCGCACTGGGCGCAGATCCTTCAACAAAACGGCTACCGGACCGGCTATTTCGGCAAATGGCATGTCGAACATTCCGAAAGCCCGGAACGGTTTGGTTGGGAAGTGACCGCCAAAGCTGCCAGGCGCACCGAACTCACCCCGGAAAACTCCGGCGGCGGCACACCCAAAGCGCCGGTGATCGGCAACCCCTCCTTCCACCACAACCAACCCGAAGGATACCGGGAAACGCTCCTTTACGGCGTCACCGACATGCCCCCCGAAGAACGCGGCTGCGGCCTCAACACGGGCCGCGCCATGGAATTTCTCGACGAAGCCTTGCAGGGAGAGGCCCCGTGGTGCTGTTTCGTCAGCGTCCTGGAACCGCACGACCCGTTTGTCTGCGGGCGGGAAGCATGGTCACGCTACGAGGTCGATTCGCTACCCCTTGCGCCCAATGCGTTTGACGACCTCGCGGATCGCCCGGGGCTCTACCGCAAGGCGGCCCGCACCTGGAGCGGCCTGAGCGAGCGGCAGCGCCGGGAGGCGATGGCCTGTTACTACGCCACGATCACCGAGATCGACACCCAGTTCGGCAAACTCCTGGCCCGTCTGCGTGAATCAGGCGAATGGGAAAACACGATCATCGTCCTCACCTCCGACCACGGGGAACTGCTCGGCGCACACGGCCTTTACACCAAAAACATCGGAGCTTTCGAGGAAGTCTACCAGATCCCGCTCGTGATCAGCGGACCGGGCCTCCGCAAAGGGGAGACGACCGCGGCCCGCGTCGGGTTGCACGATCTCCACCCCACCCTGCTGGAACTGACCGGGTGCCACGCCGAACCGGCCCGCGCGCTCCCCGATTCCCGCTCGTTTGCGCCGGTGCTCCATCGCGCCGAAGCGGAAGCCGACCATGCCGCCGGGTTTGCGGAATATTACGGCGGACGGATTCATCTCACCCAGCGGATCGTCTGGGAGGGCGACTGGAAATTCGTCTTCAACGGGTTCGATGAAGATGAACTCTACCATCTCGCCGCCGATCCGTACGAGCTGACCAACCTCGCCCACGACCCCGCCTGCGAGGAGCAACTCCGGCGGATGTGCCGGTTGATGTGGCAAAAAATCATCGACACCGGCGACCGCTCGCTGGCCAACTCGCACTACGCCAGCCTGCGCCTCGCCCCGTACGGGCCGTGCCTCGCCGCCGCGCCGGAGCAGGCGACCGCCTCTACGACACCGGTGCCTCCTTCAGGAGCGCCCCGAGATCAAGCGGATGGGTAAACATGTTGACCCCGCCGTCCGCTGTTCTCGGCCACTCTTCCATGGGGCGATCCCAATAAAGCTCCACGCCGTTCCCGTCGGGATCGCGCAGGTAGAGCGCCTCGCTCACCCCGTGGTCCGACGCTCCGTCGAGCGAAATCCCCGCCTCGACCAGACGGCGCAGGGCGTCGGCCAGTTCCTGGCGGTTGGGATAAAGGATCGCCAGGTGATAAAGCCCCGTGCTGCCGCGAGGCGGGGGCGGGCCGCCCGCACTCTCCCACGTATTGAGCCCGATGTGATGATGGTATCCCCCCGCCGAGAGAAAAACGGCCTGGTTGCCATAGCGCTGCGTGATCTCAAAGCCGAGCACCCCATGGTAAAAGGCCAGGGAACGTTGCAAATCGGCCACCTTCAAATGAACATGGCCCATACGGGTCTGTGGATGGATCGGTTTCATGGGATTAAGCGCACCCTACCACGCGCGCACGCACAAAAAAACCCGAATTTGACGTTTGCATTTGCAGGCCCCGCTCTTCATGATCTCCCGCTTCTCTTATGTCAGTGCCCGCCAATGTGTCCAAAATCGTCATCCTCGACTTCGGGTCTCAATACACCCAGGTCATTGCCCGACGCGTTCGCGAATGCCAGGTCTATTCGCAGGTGCGCAAATTCGACACCCCGGCGGAAGAGATAGCCACGCTCGGGGCGCAGGGGATCATCCTCTCCGGCGGTCCCGCCAGCGTTTACACCCCGGGCGCACCGCAGGTCGACCCGGGCATCTTTGACCTGGGCCTGCCGATCCTCGGGATCTGCTACGGCATGCAGCTTTTCGGGTTTCACCTCGGCGGCAAGGTCGAGCATTCCGAAAAGCGGGAGTACGGCGCGGGGACGCTTTACCTCCGCAACGAACGGGGCGAACGGCCCGAGGGCGGCCTCTTTGCCAACCTCCCCGACACGCTCGAAGTCTGGAACAGCCATGGCGACCGGCTCGCCAGCCTGCCGAAAGGGTTCCGCTCCGTCGGCCACACCACCGGCTCCCCCTTTGCCGCGATCGAGCATACCGAAAAACAGATCTTCGGCCTCCAGTTTCACCCGGAAGTCGCCCACACCCCGCGCGGTCGTGAAATCCTCGAAAACTTTGTCCACCGCATCTGCGGCTGCCGCCCCGACTGGACGATGGGTTCCTTCATCGAACAGACCTGCGCCGACATCCGCGAACAGGTCGGCGACGACCACGTCGTCCTCGGCTTGAGCGGCGGGGTTGACTCCTCGGTCTCCGCCGCCCTCCTGCACAAGGCGATCGGCGACCAGTTGACCTGCGTCTTTGTCAACAACGGCCTGCTCCGCGCCAACGAAGCCGAGACCGTGCAACGCCTCTACGGCGAACATTTCCACCTCCGCCTCAAATACGTCGACGCGACGGAGCGTTTCCTGACCAAACTCGAAGGGGTGACTGATCCCGAAACCAAGCGGAAGATCATCGGCAACGAGTTCATCCGCGTTTTTGAGGGAGCCGTGCGGGAACTGACCACCTCGGACGAAAACTTCCGCTTTCTGGCGCAGGGGACGCTTTACCCCGACGTTATCGAAAGCATCTCCATCTCCGGCAACCCCTCGGCGCTCATCAAGAGCCACCACAACGTCGGCGGCCTGCCTGACGACATGCAGTTCGAACTGGTCGAACCGCTCCGCCAGCTTTTCAAGGACGAGGTGCGCCAGGTCGGGCTCCAGCTCGGGCTGCCGAAGGAGGTCGTCCACCGCCAGCCGTTCCCCGGCCCCGGTCTCGCCGTCCGCATCCTGGGCGAAATCACGCCGGAACGCCTCCGCATCCTGCGCGAGGCCGATGCCATCGTCGTCAACGAAATGAAGGCGAGCGAATGGTACTACCGCGTCTGGCAGTCGTTCGCCGTCCTCCTGCCGGTCCGCTCCGTCGGGGTGATGGGGGACGAACGGACCTACGACAGCACCATCGCGCTGCGCGTCGTCGAAAGCCAGGATGGCATGACCGCCGACTGGGTCCGCCTGCCGTACGAACTCCTCGCCCAGATCTCCAGCCGGATCATGAACGAGGTCAAAGGGGTCAACCGCGTCTGCCTCGACATCTCCAGCAAACCGCCGGCGACGATCGAGTGGGAGTAAGCCCCCGCGCCCCCGTGCAGCCATCGCGGAGGGTCGCCGCGCCCGTTACGGACGAAGCATCCGCTCCATCAGCTCAAAGATTTCCTCTTCATTGAGCGCCTGACCGGAAAGAAACAGGCCGGTCATGCGCCCCGCAAAAGGATAGCTGGCCAGCGGACTGTCGGACCCCGCCTTGACGTAAGGGTGCGCCCCGATCCGGAGCGACGTGCCGGTGCCAAAGGCAATCTCTCCAAGCCCGGTCTCGCTCTTCCCGATGAGGATGCCGTTTTTATAGAAGCGAAGCGTCCCTTGATCAAAAACCACCGCAAGGTGTTGCCAGCAATCCAGATCAAGGGCTACCTCGCTCCGGCCCCGGTGCTGCACCGTCGTCACGGAGTTGATCGCTCCATCACCAAACTCAAAAACAGGGATGCGCCATGAGTTCCGGAGCGAGAAGCCGGTACGCCCCTCCGGCCCGATCGCGCTCACCAGCTCTTCCCGGGTACGGCCGCGCGTCGGGTAGAGATAGCAGGCCACAGTGAAGCGATCCAGCGAAGCGCCGCCGGGCAGAAGCAGGTCGAGGTATTGCCTCCCCTGGGGAGCCTCTTGCGGTTCAACCTCGAAAACAAGCTCGTCATACGGCCCCAGCGTCCCGGAAACCGTCTGCGGAACCAACTGGCCGGGGCGCGGATCGCCATGAGCCAGTTCGTTGATGTCCGTGCGCCCCTGCCATTGCAGGATGATCTCGCCCTCCCGGATCTCCCCCCAAACGGGGAAAAGCCAGATCAGGTAAACCAGCGCCAGCAAAGCCGCCTTATTCATAGACCTCGATCTCGGCGATTTTCACCTGACTTGAAAAAAGAGCGTGATGAGGCGCCATCTCCTGCCCCAGGAAACGGAGCTGCCTCGTCGCTTCGCCGGGAAGCGTCATCTCCAGAGGTTCGTCCGACAGGGGACGATCAAAAGAGGCGACTTTTTTCCATTCCCCGCCCTCCCTGATCTCGATCCGGCCTTTGGTAAAGTTGGTTCCATGGATGACCACGCGCCGGGGCCGCTTCGGGGCGGTAAACCGCAGTTCGACCCCCTCCCCGCCCTTGAACGGACGCCAGGCATAGCCGTTTGCACGCGGCGATTTCATGCCGTCGACCACTGCCATCGCCACGTCGGGATAAGTGGCCGCCTCCGGGAACGGGACCGCCACCGTCCCCGTGGAGCGATGGGCCACATTCCCTTCGACCATCGCCCCGGCATTGATGCGCGCCTCCGCCTGCTCCACGGCAGGCCAGTCAAGGTCGGGCATCTCCATGGAATCGGGGATCAGGATGGTGGCTTCGTGAGCTTCCAGGCGGAAGGAGAGCGCCCCCTCCTGAGTGGCCAGAGCATTGCCGCTCCCGACCTGCTTCCAGCGGGCGATGGTTTTCAGCAAGGGATCGCCGATCCGCGCCTGAACCTGCTTCCACTCGGAGTTGACGACGAGGATCATCGGCCCGGCAGCCCCTTCAAGGATGGCGCACTGAAGCCCGGGATGTTCCGCTGCGGCCCTCGGAAGCACCTGCTGGCGCGTTTCAAAGACCCAGCGAAACTCCTTCTCCAGATAGACGAGACTCGAAAGGACGCCGGGAAGATCATAGACATTCTTCTGCGGGTACCAGGTAATCCCGGTGGCTCCCCCGATGAGGGCGCTGACCTGCTGGGCGCGCATTTCCCGCGCCGTCGGCCCGCGGGCGTCAGGGATGTTGACCATTGAATAGTCAAAGGCCTGGAGCGTGGCCCAGCGCGCGCGATACGAGCTTCTGCCCAGCGGGACGGCGACGAGATGAAGCTCGATCGCCCCGATCGACGCGGAGGAGCCGCTGTTCTTCCGAAAGACAGGGTAGCGGTCCGGCATCGAAATGTCGCTCGTTTCAAGATAATCGATCAATCCATTGTAAGTATTGTTGACGATGACCACCGGCTTGTAAGGGTCGCCCTGCCGGTAAAGATCAGCCACCTGCCGCAGGCGGCGCGGGTTTTGTTGATTGAGTTCGGGTTCGTCGGCAAGGTAATAGGCAATCACCCCCGGGTTCCCCTTCATTCGCCGGATCGAGGCCCGGTATTCGTCCTTCTCACTCTCTCCCAGGGGGGACAAAGGATACGTTCTCCGGCGTTCACCACCGTCACGCCAGGCGGCGGTGGCGGTCGGCACATCCAGAATGGAATAGATGCCCAGGCTTTTCAGATGGGAGATGGCTTTGAGTTGACTTTCAAAACGTTTCTCTCCCGCGCCCCATGCGGCGACCGGACCGGCGAGGTTCGGCTCAAAACCGGGAAGCCACTCTTTCTCAAGAGAAGTCCAGTTTCCAAAAGAATAACCATAGAAAGGGATGGCAACCCCTTCACGGCGGACGATGCCAAGCGCGTCGATCCAGACTTCACCTTTCTGGTAGGGAAGCTTGGTCATCTCACGCTCCAGAGAAAATCGCTCTTCCCCCTCACCAATGGTCACGCTGAAGCGGTGCCTGCCGTCGGCGAGATTCTCAATCCCGGCGACGGAAACCTCCCAGTCGTTCTCTCCTGCCGGGGTGAACGTTGCCGGAAGTTCGTTCCCTTCGTCGCTGATCAGCCTGCCGCTCAGGTGGGCCGCGTCGGCCTCCGGGTCGGTCCGCACCAGGCGGGCGCGCAAATGCGTCAGCTTCTGGGTGGCAAAGATCGTCTGCCGGTAGCCGGGGTCGATCAGTTCCAGTTCCCACGGGGTATAATGCAGTTCCACGGGAGCGGCGATCTGCTTGAGAAGCCCCTTGCCCGGAGCCCGCTCGGCGAGGCGGTAGATGAGCTGTCCCGAAAGGCGATCGACCGCACCAAGAGGAGCCTCGATACTCATGCGGGAACGCTTGCCGGGAGCCAGCGCCACCTTCCTCACCGCGGGCGCTTCGATACCGGGCAGTTGGATGCCAAGATCAAGGATACGGTACTGCGGCGTACCATTTTCGATCTCCACGCGATTCTGGAAAAAGAAACGCCCCCCTCGCTCAACCATAACGGGCGCTTCAGGGTAAACCCTCCAGGCGAAGCGGCTGAAGTCCGCATGATCGGGCAGCGCCAAGGTGCCAAACGCCTGAAAACTCCGCAGCGAATGAGCCACGGGAGACCACGACTGAAACCGGACGGTTTTCCCGTCTCTGGGTGCCTGGTTGGTAGCCAGTTGCAGGCCCCAGCTTTTCCGCGACGGATCGATTTCAAGTTGAGCGAGAGGGATGGCCATCTCAAACTGCCACCCCTTTTGGGTCGGTCGGGCGGCGATCCCGACATCGGCATTATAGCTGGCAGCGCCGAGCAACCCTCCCTGGACCAACTGATAATCGGCGACACTCCCCAGGGCGTTCACAATCAACTGATACCCCTCAGAGGGGTCGGCCCCGCATTGGAGGAACCACTCGACGGAATCCTCCTTGGATAGCCCGCCATCCCGTTCGGTCAGCTTTGCCACCGCGCGCCCATCGGAGGTGATCACCGTGGCGCTCAGGTAAAGGTGGGAATCATCCAGGTGCAGGGAAAAGCGGGTCGATGCCCCTCCGGCTTCCTGTTGCTGCGCCGCATCGGGGTAAGTCTGCCAGTGAGCCTTGGCATAGAACGGTTCGTCAAACCTTCCATCGACCGTGATCGCTCCCGCCGGGATCCCCGCAAGGGTAGCTTCCCGCCCCTCTCCCGCCATGGATGAGGAAAGACCCGCGCAGACGGCCCATGCGGTCGTAATCAGGCCGCAAAAGAGAGACCGGACATGAGCGACGCGAAAACGCGTCATGGCGGAGGACGCGGCAGGCTTCACCGCACTGGAAAGTTTCAGAGATGGCTTCATCGGTTGTTCAGAACACGGAGGCATGAGTCAGGCTGCATTCCCGGAAACGCGCCGGCGGCGACGCAGCCGATCACCGGCGAGACAAAGCCCGGCCGCGGTCAGCAACGCCACCAGGGAAGGCTCCGGGATGACCGCCAGTTGCCAGCCGCCATCTTCATTAAACCGGGAAGTATCCCAGATGGCGGGGTTCAAGGCATCAAGATGAAAGAGAGCATTGATTCGGGAAGTGTCCCCTGTAAAAACGACCCAGGAACCGGCTACGGGCGCACTCTGGTCGAGGACAAGATTCACTTCGCCCGTCAGGGAAGCGTTGTTCAAAAAGTGAATGGCATCCATCGAGCCATCCTCGAAAAGCGAGAGTTCCAGCGCGCTTCCCGCAGAGAACTGGAGGCCGGAGTCGAGCGTCAGTTGCGACGCCGTCGTCGCCCCTTCGAGCCCGACGGCAAAACGGCCGCCGCTGGCGACGTGGGTGGTCACCGTGCTGCCCAGCCCGCTGCCGGCCGCCTCGAAACGCGCCCCGTCTTCAACAGCAACCGTGAGAGCGGTCGCATCGCCCGCGATTGTTTTCCCTTCGAGAACGCCTCCCTCGGCAAGCTGAAGCAACCCGTGGTTGGTGATCGTGGATGACGAGGTAAAGGAACCGCCTGCCGCGATGACGAGACGATTGGCGCCGTCGTGATCGCCGCCATTGAACGCATAGCCATTGATCTGGGTCGCACTCCCGGTTCTCACCAGGCCGCCCAGGCTGATCTCGACAGCGTTTCCGCCAAAGTTGGTGGCAGTGCCATTGCCTATATTCAAAGCGCCCGCCTGCACTTCCAGCACCGCATTGAGGCCCGAGACCGTCAGGGAATTGGAGCGGTGGTTTGCCGCGCTGCCGATCGTCGCACCTCCCGAAGTCAGTTTAAGGGTCGAGTCGGCTTCCACCTTGACCTGATTGCCTTTCGTGCCAAGGCCGTTGCTGGCGTGGCCGAAACCAATTCCCGCCGCTGCCAGCTCCGCCCCGCCGGTTACCGTCAGGATATTATCGTTGCCTATATTCCCCAGCGTGATGTTGCTGGTAGCTGCAACCTTCAGGTTGCTCCCTGAAAAGATGGCCGAGGAGCCGTTCTGAACAAACAGCTCACGGAAATTAAGCGTTCCCGAACCTGTGGCCGGGCCGTTCACCGTCAGGATACCCGGACCCGAACCATAAGCAACGGCGGTATCCCCCACCCGCGAGATGCTGCCCAGCGTCAGCCCCCCTCCGGTCCCGATGTTGAATTCCACGCTTTGCCCCAGACCGACACGAAGAAGGGTCGCCGTAGCGTCGGGGATATTGAGATTCACCGTCACGGCGGGGTACGTGCCATTGTAGTTAAAATCGGCGTTATCGGCGACGTTGCCCGAATCACCAGGCACCGTGCCGCCCACCCAACTCGCCGTGTCGTCCCAATCCCCGTCGACGACAGCGGCTCTCCAGGTCTTCGCTGCCAGCGGGCCGGAGGCAGCAAGGGAAAGGGCTCCGGCCAGCATGGCCACGTGAAGCCCTCTTAAACGACGCACAGGGGCACGCAACCGTTGGCGACAGGTGAAAGGGATGGGGGTGTTCTTTGATTTCATGGTCAGCAGTTGGGTTGAAGGGTTGATTGGGATGGCATGGCGGGCAGGCGATGTCGCTGCCGTGTCGGAAAGGGAACGTGCGGAGGCCACCCGGGCCAAAATGGAAAAGGCCCGGGCGAACACAACAGGGGGCATCAAGGCGTCCAGACATCCTGCTCCCGGCCGACTCCGTAAGGAATCTTCTTGAGCCGTGTGACATCCTCGAAAAACTCAATGTGCCCGTCGGCAAACATCACGTTCTGAAAAGCACGGTCGCGATGTCTCCCCCACTGGGTCGGATTGCCGTTGATGTCAATGGGAGTGATCGCTTCCTTGGGCAGCCCGTTCGGGCTGATGATGGTTTCCGTCGCAAAGAAGAGTCCCGCAGGGCGTCGGATGCTGCTCACGGGAATGCCCCGTTTTTTCGGTTCAGCCGGATCGGCCAGGTAGGTATTCAGCCCAAAGGAACAAATCCCCTTGAAAGCTTCCTTGAGATCCTCGCGCCGGCTGAAGGAAGGGCAGATCAGCTTTGATTTATAGACATCCATATCCATCCCGGAGCCCCCGGGATCAAGCCCCATGTAGGGGAGAATGGCCCGTCGCCAATGGAGGGTCACGTCGCCGGTCGGATCTGCCGAGATCGGCGGAAAGCGGCCGTTGTGGTCAGCCACGAACGATTGGACAAGCAGGTAAACCTGCCGCAGGTGAGAGGCACAAACCCGGGCATCGCGCTGTTCACCCAGCCCCCTCATCCCGAACAGGGCGAGCGCCACCACCGTGGCTGCCACGGCGAGCGAGACCAGAAGCTCAACAAGCGTGAACCCGGAGGCTTTCAACCGCGGCGTGAATGGGGAAACTGGCATGAGTGCAGAAAAGGGGATTGGGGATTCCGGATGACTCCGGCAGGGGGCGGCCCTGACATGCCGAAGACACCTGTAAAGTCTCCACTTCTCTGCTGCAACGCGCAAGCGACGCCGCTTTCAGGATTGAAACAAAGGCTTTTATAAAGTCACCACGCACCGGGCGTTTCAGGTCGCGGCGGCATGATACTTTCCGGAGAACAGAGAGCTAGTAGCCGCGAATCTCGCTGGGCGAATGCCGAAAGCATTTCGCAAACCAGGTCGAAAAGTGCGAGGGGGAGCTAAACCCCAGGTCGTAGGCAATTTCCTTGAAGGCGTCTCTTGAGCTTTGCACCCGCGTGAAGGCTTCCCGCCCGCGCCTCTGGTCGAAGTAGGCGGCGGGGGTCATCCGGAACTGGCCCTTGAAGAGGCGGGTCAACTGGTTGGTGCTCAGGTTGACCTGCGCAGCCAGCTCCGCTTGCGAAAGCGGGACATGAAACGGATGGCGGTCGAGAAGCTGCACCACCTTCAGGAGGCGCGGGTCGATCTTTCCCTGGGGAATGGGACCGACGCCACGCGAGGCCAACACCTGCCCGAAGGTTTCCAGCCATTGGTAGAAATGCCGATAAATATGAAGATAGCCGAACAGGGAGCTTCTGCTATGGCGCAGACGCCTCCCGCCGCCCGGCGTTTCATTCGCGATGACCGTTTCGAGACGCTTGCCCCTCTCCTCCAGTTCAGGCACTTCGGCAGAAGGGATCACCAGCGTGGAATTCCAGTCGTAGACCGGCATACCGCCGGGCCACGAAAGCAGAAAATGGATCGAGAGGATGCGCGAGCCGGGCGTGAAAACCTGGAAACGGTTCCTTCCCCTCGGAAGCACCCACTCCCCCGCCAAGGCTTCGACGCGCCCCTCTTCACCTTCAATGGTACACCGCCCTTCGCGGATCAGGATCGCCGCATAATCATCCAGATGCTGCCTGTGCCACAGGTACTGGGCATCGATCTCATCGTCATAGATGAACATCAGTTCCGCCGACATGCGGCTCCAGTTGCGAATCTCCATCCCCTCCAGCAGCGACGAGGGCTGTTCTTCGGTTGGCGGCATCTGGGAATCGGATGGTGACAGAACGAAAGAAAATGTCCAGCCCCGCCCTCCTGGAGGCACCGTTCGTGGTCAGTTTCTGAAACATCGCGATTGCCGATCGGGAACCCCGCCATACAAAAAGGCGAAGCCCCGTGATGGAACTTCGCCTTTTGTAAAATAAGGAAACGGCAGAAAAGAACGCGGCTTACACCAGCTCGCTCACCAGGCTTCTTTCTTCCTTCAATTCATTGACCGTCGCGTCGATCTTGCCCTGCGAAAAGGCATTGACCGGCACGCCCTGGACGATTTCGTATTCGCTGCCGTTGCTGCGGATCGGGAACGAGGAGAGAATGCCCGGCTTGACACCATAGGAACCGTCGGTCGGCACCGCCACGCTGAACCAGTCGCCCTGCGCCGTCGGCGTGGTGAGCGAACGGACCGTATCGACCACCGCATTGGCTGCCGAAGCTGCGGAGGAAAGCCCGCGTGCCTTGATGATCGCCGCCCCGCGCTGCTGGACGGTCGAAATAAAGTCCCCCTGGAGCCAGGCTTCGTCGCTGATCACATCGGTGACCGCCTTGCCGTCGATCTTCGCATTGTAAAAATCCGGGTACTGGGTGGAGGAGTGGTTCCCCCAGATCGCGAGATTGCTCACCTGCGAAACATGCACGCCAGCCTTCTGGGCGAGCTGCGTCTTCGCGCGGTTTTCGTCGAGGCGGGTCATGGCAAACCACCGGTTCGCCGGAATCCCCTTCGCGTTTTCCTTGGCGATGAGCGCGTTGGTGTTGCACGGGTTGCCGACCACGAGCACGCGGACATCCGAAGCCGCGTTGCCTTCGATCGCCTTGCCCTGGCCGATGAAAATCTTGCCGTTGATCTTGAGCAGGTCCTTGCGTTCCATCCCCGCCTTGCGCGGCACGGAGCCGACCAGCAGCGCCCAGTTGACCCCGCGGAAACCTTCGTTGAGGTCGGCCGTGGCGACGATCCGGTTGACCAGCGGAAAAGCGCAGTCGTCGATCTCCATCACCACCCCCGCAAGAGCCCCGAGCGCAGGCTCGATCTCAATGAGGTGAAGATCGACAGGTTGGTCGGGTCCGAACATGGAACCCGAAGCGATGCGGAAAAGCAGGGAATAACCGATCTGGCCGGCAGCGCCGGTCACAGCGACTTTGATGGGAGTTTTCATAAACTGCCCTCAAGTTAAAGGCAGAGGAGCCCCTTCGGGAAAGAGGAAAAAGAAAACTCTTTTTGCGGGAGGTGATTCCATCGGCTAGTGTCGTGTTAGGCTAGTTTATTGCAAAATTTCTCGATTTTCTCGAAGATTCGCTCAGGAGAAGCGGACCAGCAAAAAGGCACGGGATTTTGATTGTGAGCATCAATGTATCGCAAAAT
>Ga0182739_1000316_pt1 | contig 72957 bp, 66 predicted proteins | sample eDN5th30CBELigBY_FD_128873 | JGI IMG/M metagenome (GOLD analysis project Ga0182739, IMG submission 128873) | Enriched backyard soil microbial communities from Emeryville, California, USA - eDNA 5th pass 30_C BE-Lig BY (version 2) (version 2) | ecosystem: Environmental > Terrestrial > Soil >... | reverse complement strand
ATGCCATCCGCGACGCGCGCAGCGTGCAGGTCTTCGGCGTCGGCGCCTCGGCGGTCGTGGCGCTGGACCTGCATCAGCGCCTGATGCGTCTCGGCATACGCATCGCATTCTCCGAGGACCATCACAACCAGATCGCCGGCGCATCCCTGATGGAGCCGGGCGATCTGGCGATTGCCATTTCCTATTCCGGCCGGACGCGGCCGACGCTGCACGCTGCCCAGATCGCCAGGACGCGCGGCGCCACCCTCGCCGCCGTCCTCGGCGTCTCCACCTCCCCCCTGGAAGCCATTGCCGACATCCCGATAATCACCCCGCCGGGGATCAACCTGTTCGGCGCGGACGCCGTGATGACACGCGCGCTGGAGATCATGTTCAACGAGGTGCTGTTCCACTGCCTGGCGTTCGGCAACGAGAAGATGATGCAGAATGTGTCAAGAATCGAGGACGACCTGCGGGATGAGCGACGATAATTCTTATTGCTCCATGCACGCAACCAGGCACGAAGCGTTGATTCACGCTCTTGAATAGATTCGAACTGAAGATCGTGCGCCCAAACATCTAAAAGTGACCTGCGTCTTGCGAGGCGAGCAATCACAATCGCCCCCTCCCAACCGGAAGAATGCGGTCGAGAGGGATGCCATAGGTAGGGCTTCAGCTTCCCAAGTCGATCCGCACGAGTTCCCCACTCGTCATCGACCTGCGTGCGGCATCTGCCAGCAACACCGCGTTCCGTCCACTCCGAAAATCAGATTCAATCTTCCGGCCATTCGAAACCGCATCCACGAAATAGTTCAGTTCAGTAGCATAAGTCGGGAGGTAGCGTTCCATGAAGCTTGGGAGCAGGGTGTCGCGTGCCCCCGTATTGGCTGCTCCGAAGCGCTCAACACCTGTCTTCAGAAGGTTGCTTGAAGTGACCATTCCTTTGGAGCCAAACACTTCGACACGCTGATCATAACCGTAGACAGCCCGGCGACTACAATCGATGCGGCATATGGCGCCATTCTCAAAGCGTATCATGACGTGAGCCGTGTCGGTGTCGCCGAGTTCGCCGATGGCCGGATCGACCATGTTGCTGCCCATCGCGCAGAGCTCCAGACGCCCTATTGCACCTGTCAGCCACAAAGCCATATCGAAGTCGTGGATCATCTGGTCATGGAACTGGCCCCCGGACACAGCGATGTACGAGGCTGGCGGCGGTGACGGATCGCGGCTGATGATCGTGACGACTTCGACGGAACCAACCTCTCCGTCCAGTACGGCCTGCTTGACTGCCATGTGGGTCGCATCGAACCGTCTCTGGAAGCCGATCATAATCGGCACGTCGCAGTCCTTGATCCGATCCGCGCAATAGTCCACGCGCGCCAAGTCGAGGTCAATCGGTTTCTCGCAGAGGATCGCCTTGCCAGCCCTGGCCGATTCGACGATGAGATCGACATGCGTGTTCGTCGCGGACGCGATGATGACCGCGTCGACCGATGGATCATCGAGGGCAATACGGGGTTCGGCGATGGCCTTAGCCCCGTACCGTCCCGCAAGTTGTCGGGCGCGCTCCAGATCGACGTCACAGACATATTCCAGCACGGCCGTGTCGTGCGCCGCCAAATTCGCTATGTGCTGCGCGCCCATGCGACCAGCACCGAAAACACAAAACCTCATAGGACTTTCCTCGTAGATCTATATTGCAGCAAGACGTTGCGGGGGACCTGGCACTTTGACCTGGACCGAGAACAACCCGCCAGCAAAGGGAGCCGCGCGAAGCTCCTCGGCGGTGTGCATCACGCGAAGCGTCGTCGCAAAAAGGGTCTTCCGATCCCTCCCCCCGAACGTCACGCATGTCGGCCCCTTTGTCGGAAGCTGAACCCTTTCCTGCACGACACCTTCCTGACTGATGCGAACAAGGCATCCGCCCCAGACGCGGGCATTCCAGTAAGCGCCCTCAGAGTCGACCACCGCACCATCAGGTCGACCATCGGCAATGTCGAGTCCCGCCAGCGGACTGATTTCGCTGAGGTCTCCCCAGCCGGAAGTACCGATCTGGAACCGCCGGATCGTCCCTTCCGCGGTATCGGCGAAATACATGAGGTCGCCTGACGGCGAGAACGCGATTCCGTTGCTGATCGTGACATCGGACAGTAACTTACTGACCTTGCCTTCTTGAGAGCAGCGATAGAGAGCCGCGACGGGCTTGCGGTCTCGCTCGTCGAACGTCCCGAACACTACGCCGCCGAACGGATCAACGGCGGCATCGTTGACGCGGGTCTGGGGTAGATCCTCTTCGATGACGGAGATCGTCTCGAAGGACTTGAAACCGGCATCGCTGATGGCCACCCGCGTTGCCAGCCCAACCACGAAACCCGGCTGCTTGCGCGGCAGGATGAAACCGGCACGCTCCGGAAGCGGGAAAACGGTTACAGTCCCATCCCCGCTTAGCCGATAGATTCTGCTTTCAGCAATATCGGTCCAATAGACGCACCCGTCGCGATGATCCCAGACGCAGCCTTCGCCAAGGGTATTCTTGCAATCGACAATGCAGGATGCCTCCATCGTCATCCCCTTACCGAGGAGGACATCCCGATCGAAGCGAGATAGTCAAAGCTTTCCCGCGCATTGCTCAACGGCGATGCATCCCCCGTCGGATCGACGTCCTGCTCGACGACCGCCATTCCGCGATAATCGATCGCTGTCAGAGCATCACGAACGGCGACAAAATCGACGACCCCCTTGCCCAGTGGGCAGAAGATGCCGCGGGCAATCGCGTCGAAGAAACCAGTTCCATCGGCGATGCAGGCCGCGTGGACCTGCTTGTCGATGTTCTTGAGGTGCATGTGACCGATACGGCTGCCATATCGGCGGATGAGGCCAATCAGGTCGATACCGGCATAGGCGGAGTGACCAGTATCGACGCAAAGGCCGACAAGATCGTCGGGAAGATCGCTCATCGCACGATCGAGCTCGTCCTCATACTCGACATAGCAACCTGCATGAGCATGCAGATAGGACTTCACGCCGTAGTCGTTCCCGGCGATCTTCGCGAGCTCGACAATGCGGCCCATCATCGCCTTCCATTCATCTGCAGAAAGGCGGGGAGCATCGCCCGATCTGCCGGCATATTTTCCACGCTCGTCCGAAACGCGATCGATGATCACGAGACGGGGAGCACCGAGATCCTTCAGGATGGCGCAGGTTCGGCGCGTCTTATCGACGACACGTTCAAAGGCGCGGGGATCTGTCAGCGGATCAAAAAGGCCGCCTGCGGAAAGCACGAGATTGCGCTTTGCAAGCTCGTCCTTGAGCTGGGACGGATCGGTCGGGAAATAGCCGACCGGCCCGAGGTCGATCGCGGAAAACCCTGCCGCGGCCGCTTCGTCGAGAACCTTCGTCCAGGCGGGGTTTTCGGGGCGGTCGGCGAAATCGACGCCCCAGGAGCAGGGAGCGTTTGCAAGCCGATAGGCAACGGGCATCAGGCGATCTCCTCGGTCTTGACCCACCGGCCTTCATCGGCCGAAACCAGCACCGCCTCGACAACGCGATCGACGATGTAGCCGAATTCGAAATCCGCGACCCATCTCTTGCCCGCCGCGACGGATTCGATGAGCCGGCGAGCCTCGATGATCTTCAGGTCGTTATAGCCAAGCGGATTGCCCTGAAGGCCGAAAAAGGCGGCATAGTCGGGATGCTGCGGCGCGACCAGCACGCGCTTGTATCCGCGCTCCGCGGGATCGTCGGTCACGCGATAGAGGTTGAGTTCGTTCATCCGCTCCTGGTCGAAGAAGAGGGCGCCCTTGGTGCCCTGGATCTCGTAGGAGAGGTAGAGCTTGCGGCCGGTCCCGATACGGCTTGCCTCGAGATAGCCGGAGGCGCCGTTCTTGAAACGGCAGATGAAGTGCGCGAGGTCGTCATTCTCGACGGCGCGCTCGACACTCTTCGCATCACGCCGTTTGGCGTGCAGCACCTGACGCGCGCCGCTGACCTCGGTGACCTCCCCGACGAGATAGTGCGCGAGGCTGAGGACGTGGCTTGCCATGTCGCCCAGCGCCCCGGCCTTGCCCGCCGCTTTCGCATCGGTCCGCCAGGTGAACGGGAAGCTTTCATCGACCATATAGTCGTTGTCGAACGTGCCGCGGAAATGGAATATCTCACCGAGCTCACCATTCTCGATCAACTGGCGAGCATAGGCTTGGATGGGACTGCACAGGTAGTTGAAGCCAACGACGGTCACGACGCCGGCCTTTTGGGCGGCCTCATGCATCCGGCAGGCTTCGGCTGCCGTATTCGCCATCGGCTTTTCGCAATAGACATGCTTGCCGGCGGCGATGGCAGCAAGAGCGATCTCAGGATGAACATCGTTGGGCGTCGTGATGTCGATGACGTCGATGTCGGGATCATTCACGATGCTACGCCAGTCCCCTGTATGGCGCTCAACTCCGAAGCGCCCAGCGAATTCCTTCGCCGCCGCTTCGTTGACGTCGGCGACCGCGGCGATCTTCAGGATAGCCGGGTCGGTTCCAAATATCCGCGTGGCATTTTCGAACGCGGCGGCATGGGCGCGGCCCATCCAGCCCGCGCCGATAAGACCTACTTTAATGACGGTCACTTCTTGTCTCCGTATGACGTATCAGATTGTTCCACCAAGCTCGTCGGAAAGGGTCTGCAATTCCTTCCCGCCGGCCATCAGGTTTTGCAGCTCGTCGATCGCGATTTCGTCCTTCTTGAAGATGCCGAGCGTTTTGCCGCGATTGAGGACCGTGAAGCGGTTCCCGACCGCATAGGCATGACGAACGTTGTGCGTGATGAAGATCACGCCGAGGCCCTTGGATCGGACGGCATCGATATATTTAAGGACCATGGAGGTCTGGGCGACGCCAAGCGCCGAGGTCGGCTCATCGAGGATGAGCACCTTCGCGCCGAAATAGACCGCCCGGGCGATCGCGACGCACTGGCGCTCCCCGCCGGACAAGGTGCCGACGGCCTGATTGGGATCACGCACATCAATGCCGATCTTCATCATTTCGTCATGGGTGACCTTCTCGGCGAACCTTGCGTCGAACCAGGAGAACGGCCCTATGCGCTTCATGGGCTCCCGGCCCATGAAGAAATTCCGGCTGACCGACATCAGCGGGATCATGGCGAGATCCTGATAGACCGTCGCGATGCCGGCATCCAGCGCGTCTCGCGGGCTGCCGAATTCCACAGGCTTGCCGTCGACAAGAAATTCGCCCGACGTCGGCTTGTGCACGCCGGACAGGGTCTTGATCAGGGTCGACTTGCCCGCACCATTATCGCCCAGCAAGCAGAGGACCTCTCCCGGGTGCACGCTGAGCGAAACGCCGTTCAGTGCGATCACCGGCCCGAAATGCTTCACGAGATTCTTGATCTCGATGAACGGGGTCGTGTTGTCAGAGTTTTGACTGTTCAGCATGGACGTTCTCCTCAACGCTCGCCGGTTACGCGCTTGCGGATGATGTTGTTGAAGAGGACGGCAAGGAGAAGCATGCCGCCGAGGAACACCTGATACCAGTCTTGGTCGATCTGCGTGTAGGTGAGACCGATGAGGACCATGCCGAAGATGATCGAACCGAAGAATGCGCCGATTGCCGAACCGTAGCCGCCGGTGAGGAGGCAGCCGCCGATAACCGCGGCGATGATGGCCTCGAATTCCTTCTGGAAGCCGCGTCGGGCATCCGTCGATCCGGCGTCGAGCACGGTCAGGATGGCGACCAGGGCCGCGGCACAGGCGGTCAGAATGAACAGGATCGTCTTCACGCGGGCAACCGGCACGCCGGAATTGCGAGCGGCATTGGCATCACCACCCGCAGCGAAAATCCAGTTGCCGAAGCCTGTGCGCACGAGCAGGTATGTCGCTCCAAGCGCAATGGCCAGGAACCACAGGAGTTCCACCGGTACGCCGGGGACAGCGGGGCTACCGTTGGGGAACTTCGTGATGAGATCGTTGTCGGCCAGATACTGGAAAAAGCCCTTGAACGCATCGCCCGAGAAGAAGGGAACGAGCGGGCTATCCGCGGCGGCTTCCTTGATTCCTCGCATCTGCGTCGCGCCGCCCGTCACCCATTTTAGGCCGACGAGGGAGAGACCGCGAAGGATGAACAGGAACGCTAGCGTCACGATGAACGACGGCAGGCCGGTCCGCATCACGATCTGAGCGTTGGTTATACCAAGCAACGCGGCAACAGCCAGCGTCAGCAGAATCGCAACGCTGAGCGGCAAGCCCCAGGCCACGACGGCCGCGCCGAAAACCATGCCGCTGAAGGCGATCATCGAGCCGATCGACAAGTCGAACTCGCCGCCGATCATCAACAGGGCAGCCGCCACTGCGAGAATACCGAGCTGGGCGGCCGGCGCCATGAAGTTCATCACGCCAGCCAGCGTGAACATCTGCGGGCTTGCGGTCGTGAGGAAGAACACAAGCACGAAGGCCAGGCCGGCCAAGGCACCAAGTTCCGGCTTCCGGATCAGGGATGCCATCAGCGAAACGCGGATCAATCGCTCGTCTTTAGCCCCGCCTTCGGGCGCCTTGGATACGTCTACCATGTCACTATCTCCCGATCGGGCATGGATAGCTGCACGCTATCCATGCCTCGATTTCTGCTATCGGATGGCCTTCTCGGAAAGCTCCAGGACCTGCGGCGCTTCCTTCGCGGTGATGAACTTCGGTCCGCTCTCGATCAAGTCGTTGGTCGGCATCAGACCGTTGCGGATGTAGTTCGTCAGCAGGACGGTGCTGAGATAGCCGTGGAAATAGGGCTGATGCTCCACGGCGAACTCCGCCTTGCCGTCGATGATGGCCTGGAGGAAGCCCGGCGACAGATCGAAGGAGACTACCTTCACGTCGGTCCGTCCGAGGTCCTGAACAGCGGCGACCGCAGGCTCACCGGCCTGGCCGGCGCTGAGGCCGACGACGGTATCGATCTCCGCGTCGCTCGACAGCGCCGCGGTCACCTTGGACTTCACTTCCTGGAAGTCGTTGGACGTCGGCAGGATCGTGACCGCGCCGCCGAAGCCGTCGGTCACGCCGCGGCAACGGTCATCAAGAGCGGTGTTGCCGACCTCGTGATTGATGCAGATCGCCTTCTTGGCGCCGAGTTCCTTCAGCCGCTCGCCCACGCGCTTGCCGGCCGGATATTCGTCCTGACCGATATGGATGAGCGTGCCGAATTCCTTGGCAACCGTCGCACCGGAATTGACGGAGATGACCGGGATGCCCGAGGCGACCGCGCTCTTGATCGCGTCCTTGAGGGCATCCGCATCCGGGATCGTGACGATGATGCCGTCCGGCTTCTGGTTGACGGCGGAGGTGATGAGTTCGGACATGCGGACCATATCGAACGTCTCCGGCGCGATATAGTCGAACTTCACGCCCATCTGCTTGGCCGCCGTATCGCCGCCGTTCTTCACGATGTTCCAGTAGGGATCGTTGGCGAGCCCGTGGCTGATCATGATGAGGCGCTCTTCCGCAAAGCCGCTCGTGACGGCGCCGACGAGTGTTGCGCCCGCGAGAACTGCAATTTTCAGGAAATTCTTCATTCCATTCTCCTCCTCTAAAGATGACGCTCCCGCATCATCGGTTGCTCCGCACCTATTTGCGGTCACTCACACGGGCTCCGGTCGCTTCCGCAATCAGAGCCGATTTCAGAAGATTTGCGTCGCTGTTCGGCACGACGAAATCGAAGCCCTCGCCGCTGCGCCGCGCCGCGACCGCGCTCGACGGGCAGAAGATGCCGGCATGCTTTCCGTGCGCCCTGGCAGCGGACAGGCAGCGAAGGATCGCTTCGCGCACGGCCTCATCGGTCGGGTCGCCAAGCGTACCCTTCCCCATCGCCAGGCCGAGATCGTTCGGACCGACGAAGATTCCATCAAGCCCGTCGATCGCGAGGATCTCGTCGAGCGCCTCCAGCCCCTCGCGCGTCTCGATCATGCCCAGGCGGACGATCGAGGCATCGGCATGGGCGAAATAGTCGGCGCCGCCGTAGAGTAGGCCGCGCGCGGGGCCGAAGCTGCGGTTCCCAAGCGGCGGATATCGCGTTGCGGCAACGAAGGCTTCGGCTTCCCGGACGTTGTTGATCATTGGGCAGATGATCCCGAAAGCGCCTGCATCCAGTGCTTTCATGATGGCTGCCGGATCGCACGACGGAACACGGACGATCGGCGTCGCGGGCGTTGCCGAAATCGCCTGCAGCATTGCGATCATCGTCTGTACGTCGGTCATCCCGTGTTGCAGATCGACCAGCACGCAGTCATAGCCCGACCAGCCGGCAATCTCCGCCGTGTAGGCGTTTCCGATCGACAGCCATGCAGATACGACAGCCTCGCCTTTTGCCCAGACATCGCGGATATTGTTATTGCGCATCGGCGGCCACCTTCAGGACTGCGCGATTGACGACCAGCGCCGGATCGAGGTTGCCATCGAGACCGGCCAGCGCGTTGCGCGCGGTCATGACGCCCATGGCGACAAGGGATTCCTCCGTGAGCGCCGCCGAATGCGGGCTCAGGACAACACGTCCCTCCGAAATCAGCGGATCGCCGGACGGAAGAGGCTCGACGGCGAAGGTATCGAGCCCTGCGGAGCGGACGTGACCGCTCTTCAGCGCGTCCACGAGTGCCGCTTCGTCGACGATGCCGCCCCGGGCCGTGTTGATGACAATGGCGCCTCGCTTGAGCGTTCTCAGCGCCTCCGCGTCGATGAGGTTTCGCGTGGCCTCCGAGAGCGGAATGTGGAGGCTGACGACATCCGCCGCGGCAAGCCCCTCCTCGAGCGTATCGACGAAGGATGCGCCGGCAAACGCCGTGCGCGACGCGAAGGGGTCGCGGACCAGGATGTCCATTCCGAAGCTCGCTGCCCGTTTCGCGACCTCGCGTCCGATCCGGCCGAAACCGACCAGAAGAAGCGTGCGGCCGCGAAGCTCGACACCGAGCAGCCGGGAACGAGCTGCGAAGTCGCCATTACGAACCGCGGCATCCAACTGAACCCCTGCCCTCGCGGCTGCCAGCATGAGGAACATGGTCTGCTCGGCAACGGAGATCGCGTTCACATCGCCGACGACCGTCACCGGAATGCCACGCGACGTGCAGTAATCGATGGGGATGTTGTCGTAGCCGACGCCGTGCCGGGACACGACCTTGACCTTCGATGCCGCGGCAAGGACCTCCTCCGGTAGCGGTGCATCGCGCACCGTGATCGCATCGGCGTCGACAACATGCCTCAGCAAGTTGTCTTTCGAGAAATCCGTCACGACTTCATACGACACGTCACTGCGCTGGTCGAAAAGGGCGAGCGCTTCGGCTCGAAGCGGCTGTATCACGACGATTTTCTTCAATGTTCCCTCCCTCACCAGCGCTTTCCAACGACTGGCACTGCGACACCCAATGGCATCAGCTTCTCGCGAATCCGGGCGGCCCGATCTTTCAGACGGCCCGTTAGAGTCATGTGTGGTCGATGACGCTCGAAGGGCGCATAGCCGATCGCCCGGTGAGCCTCTTCCAGGTTCCAGCGCATGCCATCATTGCGGGAGACCACATTGATCGCGTGGAAGCCGGTAAAATCGACGGTCGCGGATTTGACGACGGCCTGAGCCCAATCATCGTTGCCGAGCCACATCTGCTGGCCCCAGAGCCCGAAGGCCATGTGCGGACCGGGTTTGTTTTCTCCGGGCTGGCAGTAGCCGATCCGCAGCGACAGAAACGCCATGCCTGTTTCCTCGCTGACCATCCGGCCATAGCGCTCGATGAAGAGCTTTGACGCGCCGTAGGGATTGACCGGCCGAGGCTGCAAGCCAGCCGTCAATTCTTCACTGCGGAAGCGATACCCGCTGAGAACCCAATTCGAGCTGGCAAAGACAAACCGTTTCACGCCTCCGCTGCGCGCCGCCCGGATGACATTCAGCGCGAGATCGACATTGAGCTGCATGACGCTATCCCAATCGCCGGCCGCACGCGGATCGGCCGCGAGGTGAAGCACGGTGTCGATCCCACCGAAATGCGTCGCCCAGCTATTGTCAAAGACCTCAAGGTTCGCGGTAATGACTCCCGGATCGTTCCCGCCGTTGCGCCCGATACGAGTGAGTTCGATGCCCTCGGTCGCGTTGAGCGCGACGGTCGCCTTGTGCCCAAGATTTCCCGTCGAGCCCGTCAACAGGATGCGCCGTGTCGCGGGACCCGGCATGTTCAGACCCCTTTGCGCTGATGCTTGCGCTGTCCTTCTTGAGCGTCGCGGGCCGCGGCAATCGAGGCACGATCCGTCACTTCGGGCATCCCGACATCCCACCACGAACCGCCATCCATCCATTCATAGGGATGCGTGCGAAGGGCGATGACATAGGTTCGGTCGCTCGCCCGGGCGCGGGTAAGCGCGGCCTCGAGCTCGGCTATCGACGTGACATTCTCGGATTCCGCCCCCATCGACCGCGCATGCATCGCGAAATCGATCCGCGGCACGTCTCCGACATGCTTCGACGAGGCGAGCAGATTGTTGAACTCGGCGCCGCCCTTGCCGGTCTGCAACCGGTTGATGACCGCAAAGCCGCCATTGTCGCAGACGATGCAGATGATCTTGTTGTCGGTCAGGACCGACGAGTAAATGTCGGAGTTGAGCATCATGTAGGAGCCGTCGCCCAGCATCGCGATGATCTCACGCGTGGGATTAGCGATCTTCTGGCCGTAGGCCCCGGCGATTTCGTAGCCCATGCACGAGAAGCCGTATTCGGATTCGAATGTCCCAATGCCGATCGACTTCCATGTGCAATAGAGTTCGCCCGGCAAGCCGCCGGCGGCGGACACGATCACGTCATCCGCCTTGGCGCTGCGCTGGACCGCACCGATCACCTGCGGATAGTTCGGGAGTTCCTGGTTCGTCGGGCCGCTTCGGCTTTCGATGACCGCATCCCAAGCCGCCTTTTCCTTCACGGTTTCTTCGCCCCAAGCCGCCGGAGCACGCCAATCGCCGAGCTTGCCAGCGATTGCAGCCAGCGACAGCTTTGCATCCCCGACGACCGGCTGCGCCATGTGCTTGTTCGCGTCGAAGCGGTTTGCGTTGAGCGAAAGGAATTTGACATCCGGATCGCGGAAGACGCTCCACGAGCCCGTGATCATGTCGGCCATGCGAGTGCCGATCGCGATCACCAGGTCGGCCTTCTCGCCGATATTGTTGCCGGCATTGCCGCCCATGACGCCGATCGAAGCGAGATTGAGACGATGCTCATGGAGCAGTGCCGACCGCCCCATGATGGTTTCCGCGACCGGAATGCCGAAGCGATCGCTGAAATCGGCAAGCTCGGATGTCGCGCCGGAATAGTGCACACCACCACCCGCGATGATCAACGGACGCCTCGCGGCGCGGATCAGTTCCACAGCCGCCTCGATCTGGTAGTCGGCCGCCGGATAGCGCGGAATGCGATGAACACGCTCGGCAAAGAAGGATTCTGGATAGTCGAAGGCTTCGCCCTGCACATCCTGGGCAAGCGAGATCGTCGCCGGACCGCAGGCAGCGGGGTCGAGCATCAAGGCGACGGCCTGCGGCAAGGAGGTAAGAATCTGCTCGGGCCGGGTGATGCGATCGAAATAGGACGAGACGGCTTTGAAGGCATCGTTCGTCGTCAGCGACATATCGTGGAAGTGTTCCACCTGCTGCAGGACCGGATCGGGCAGCCGCGAAGCGAAGTTGTCACCGCACAGGAACAGGACCGGAAGACGGTCGGACATCGCAACGCCGGCGGCCGTGACCATGTTGGAGGAGCCCGGCCCGACCGAGGCGGAGCAGACATGGATCTGCTTGCGCCGACGAGCGCGGGCATAGGCGACCGCTGCCAGAGCCATCGACTGCTCATTCTGGCCGCGATAGGTCGGCAACACGTCCTGAACCTGCTCGAGCGCGGAGCCGAGGCAGGTCACGTTGCCATGGCCGAAAATCGCGTGGACGCCCGTGAACAGCGGGAGGATTTCGCCTTCGTCCTCGATCTTCTGTGCGACCAAAAACCGGACGATTGCCTGAGCAAGCGTTAGCCGAACCGAACCCATCTATTCCTCCTTCGGGCATTCAGACCATTCGGCGTACGATCGGCGCGGGCTTCTCAGCCTGCTGCGCATTTTGGCCACCTGAACAGTTTCCTCACATTTGCCCACCCCGTCATTTCTTCCTCAGAGGTGAGCATCAGGGGTATTTCACATTCAAAACCCATTGTCAACATATCGCGCACTTGCGCGATAATCGCACATTGACAGGTTTTCAATGCCGTGAGATGACTAGTCGCCATGGACACAGACATTCAGAAACGCGACTTCGCCCAGACCCTCGCCCGGGGTCTTTCCTGTCTTGAAAAGCTGGCGGAGGCCGATGCTCCCGCGACCTGCACGGAGGTCGCCCGGGCCATGGATGTGAGCCGCGCGGCGGCACGACGGATTCTCCTGACGTTGGAAAGCCTCGGCTACGTCAAGGAGGAGCGCGGCCTTTATGCGTCGACGCCGAAAGTGCTGTCACTCGGTCGCGGGGTCCTGCGACGTACCAATATCTGGAGCGCTGCTTCGACCGTCGTCATTGCACTGGCTGACCAGCTCAACGAGCCCTGCTCGATCTCCGTCCTCGAAGGCCTCGACATTCTGTTCGTCAGTCGCGATGCGACGCGGCGCATCTATACGTCACGGCTTGGGGTCGGCGACCGCCTTCCGGCGCATTGCTCGGCGAGCGGCAAAATGCTGCTGGCCTCTCTGCCGGTGAGCGAACTGGACAACCGGCTGGCCACTGTTGTCCTGCGGAAGCAGGGACCAGCCTCGATAACCGAGGTCGAGATCCTGAAAGCGCACTTGAGTGAGGCGCGACGGTCCGATTTCGCCACCGCCATCGACGAAATGGAAAATGGTACGATCTCGATCGCGGTCCCCCTGCGAGAACGGGCGGGCCGCGTCGTAGCCGCCATGAGCGTTGCCTCGCACCGCGACCGCATGTCGCCGGAAGAGCTGGAAACCAAAATCCTTCCTTCCTTGCGCGACTGCGCGCGGAAGGTCGAAGGCATCCTGCGGGACTATCAGGAGCGGAATTGGGCAATCCTTTAGCCCAGGTCCCGTGACGTTCACACGACCGGCGAAGACTGCATCAGCCGGCCGTCCAGCCGCCATCGACCATCAAGGCGGTTCCGGTGATCATCGCCGAGGCGTCCGAGGCGAGAAAGGTTACCGGTCCCATGATGTCCTCCAGCTCGCCGATACGGCCAAGCTTGATCTTCTCCTCGATCCATCGGACCCGCTCGGGATTGGAAAATGTCTGCTCGGCCAACGGCGTCTTGATGAATGTCGGGCAGATGGTATTCACCCGGATGCCGCAACAGCCCCACTCTATCGCCATGGACTTCGTAAAGCCCTCGATAGCGTGTTTCGTGGCGCTGTAAACGGCCCGGTCGATGCCGCCGACATGGGCCATCTGGGAAGAAATGTTGATCAACGATCCCGGTCGCTCCGCCTCGATCAAACGTCTGGCAATGGCGCGCGTCAGAAAATAGGCCCCCCGAAGATTGATCGACGCGACGGCGTCGAAATCGGCGGGGGTCGTCTCCAGTGCCGGCCCATGCCGTGCAAGACCGGCGCTGTTGACGAGAATGTCGAAGACAGGAAGCGACACTAGCGTCGCCTCCATCGCTTCGACGTCACCGACATCGAGCGCGACCGCCATCCCCTCAAGGCCCAGGTCATTCATCGACGCAACCGTGAGTTCGAGCTTGTCTATCGCACGTGCTGCCAGCGTCACCCGTGCACCGACCTCCGCGAGTGCTACGGCGGCGGCCTGGCCGATGCCGGAAGATGCTCCGACAACAAGCGCGTTACGGCCATCCAGTCTGAAGGACGGCGTGCGGGGCAATTTCAGGGTCATCACATCACCTGGTTTCCCGGAGCCGACGGCTATTCGGCCGCCGCCCCATAGGCCACATTCCTTCCACCGTAGCGCCGGACACGAACATTGGCCTGCTCGGCATGCCCGACGAAACCTTCCAGGATGCAGAGACGTGAGCAATATTCCCCGATCCGGGCGGCCGCCTCATCGGTTAGGACCTTCTGGTAGGAATGCGTCTTGAGATACTTGCCGACCCATAATCCACCCGTATAACGGCCCGCCTTCTTGGTGGGGAGCGTATGGTTGGTGCCGATGACCTTGTCGCCATTCGCCACATTGGTCTTGGGACCGAGGAACAGCGCGCCGTAGGAATGCATATTGGCAAGGAACCAGTCGTCCCGGTCGGTCATGACCTGCACATGCTCGGACGCGATATCGTTGGCGACATCGAGCATCTCCTCGTAACTGTCGCAGACGATAATCTCGCCATAGTCGCTCCAGCTACGCGATGCCGTGTCGGCTGTCGGCAGGATTGCGAGAAGCCGGTCGATTTCGGAAAGCGTCGCATCCGCGAGCTTGCGCGAGTTCGTGACGAGAACGGCGGGGGAATTGTAGCCGTGCTCTGCCTGGCCGAGAAGGTCGGTCGCGCAAAGCTCCGCATCGACGGTTTCGTCGGCGATCACCATCGTCTCCGTCGGTCCGGCGAAGAGATCGATCCCCACCCGGCCGTAGAGCTGCCTCTTGGCTTCGGCGACGAACGCATTGCCAGGCCCCACGAGCATATGAACGGGCTTGATCGTTTCCGTGCCCAACGCCAAGGCGCCGATCGCCTGGACGCCGCCGAGAACATAGATTTCATGAGCGCCGCCGAGATGCATCGCGGCGATGACCGCAGGATTGGGTTCGCCCTTGAAGGCGGGCGTCGCCGCCGCAATGCGGGGCACACCCGCGACCGACGCCGTGGCGACCGACATATGGGCGGACGCCACCATGGGGAATTTCCCTCCCGGAATGTAGCAGCCGACGGACTGGACCGGGATATTGCGGTGGCCAAGGATAACGCCGGGCAACGTCTCGACCTCGATGTCGAGCATCGAGTCCCGTTGAGCCTGCGCGAAGTTGCGCACCTGCGCCTGCGCGAACTTGATATCCTCCATATCGCGCGCCGACACCTTGTTCATCAGCGCTTCGATTTCGCTAGCCGAGAGCCGGAAGGACGGGGGAGCGTAATTGTCGAATTTCACTGACAACTCGCGCACGGCGGCATCGCCGCGCGTTTCAATATCTCTCAGGATGTCGGCGACAATAGTCCTGACCTTCGTATCGTCCTCCGAACGTTCGGATTCGGATTTGCCACTCTTGAGGTAGGTAATAGCCATCGGTGATCTCCCTTTCGCGGCGGAGGATATGATGCTAATTCCCGGGCGCAAGTTTTCATCGATAGTGTGAAAAAGTTTCAATCATTCGCCATGAAGCCGACAGCAAAACAGGTTGCCCATGCCGCAGGCGTTTCCGTCGCCGCGGTTTCGCGCGCATTCACGCCGGGCGCGTCGATCCAGGCGGAAAAGCGCACGCGAATATTCGCGTGCGCAGAAGAAATCGGTTATATCAGCCCGGCACGGCGGACGGCCAAGGTCATCGCATCTCGAACGATCACTCTTGTGGCCGGTGATCTCCTAAACCCTTTTTATCCTACGGTACTGGACGCATTGGCGCAGCGACTGCAGGAAAGCGAACGGCAGTTGCTGGTGTACACCCTTCCCGCTCATACCGATGTCGACGCCGCGACTGAGCAGATCCTGGCCTCAAGGCCGTCCGGGATCATCATAACGTCCGCGCAACTTACGTCGAAGATGGCGCGCGCGTGCCGGCAGCATCAGATCAAGGTCATCCTCCTCAATCGGGTGCAACGCGATATTCGCACCAACGCGGTCGCCTGCGACAACTACCAGGGTGGGCGGGACGTTGGCAGGTTCCTGATGGTACAAGGACATCGAAAGATCGCTTTCCTCGGCGGTATCGCCAACACGTCGACCCATGCCGAGCGGGCGCGCGGCTTCCGCGACGTTCTAAGTGAAGCCGGTATCGGCATACATGCTCAAGCCTCGGGGGAATACGAGTATCGTCGTGCCTATCTCGCCGGACAGGCTCTTTTAGCGGCTACCAAGCCTCCGGAAGCGGTCTTTTGCTGCAACGACATCATGGCACTCGCCGTTATCGACGCTGCGCGCGAACGCGGAATTCGTGTTCCGGAAGATCTTGCAGTCGTCGGCTTCGACGATATTCCCATGGCATCGTGGAACGCTTACAGGCTCACCACAATTCGGCAACCCGTGGAACGTATGGTTCAAGAAGCGTTGAGCTTGATCGATGACCCAAGCATCAAGCCCACCGACGATGGCATAACGCGAATGCTCTCGGGCGAACTCATTCGACGTGGAAGCGCTTGATATCGACGATCGTTCACAAAGGCTTTTGAGCGGAAGTGAACCGCAGACCTGCTTCTTGAAGGTGGTTTTCGACTTTTCTGATTCAGAAAGGTGTGAGAGTTCCTTATCGGGAAGCCGCCTGCGCCCCTGTAATCTCGACCAGCGAACCGCACATGAAGGCCGCCTCGTCGGAGGCGAGGAAGGCGACCAGCGCGGCGACCTCCTCCGGCCTGCCGATGCGGCCGAAGGGCACCAGCCTGTTGAGGTCGGCGATGGTACGCCCCGAGCGCTTCACCCCGGCTTCCAGCATCGGCGTGTGGATCTCGCCGGGGCAGACGGCGTTGACGCGGATCTTGTCCGGCGCGTAGTCGCGGGCAAGGTTCTGCGTGAAGCTCGCCACCGCCGCCTTGGTGACATTGCAGGCGATGTGGTTCGGCGCCGGGTGAAGGCCCCATTGCGAGGCGGTGTTGACGATGGCCCCGCCGCCGGCCGCGATCATGGGCGGCAGCGCCGCCTGGCAGAGATGGAACATCGCATCGACATTGACAGCGAAGCTCAACCGCCAGTCATCCGGCATCAACGAGAGCAGGTTGCCGCGCCGGTTGATCCCAGCATTGTTGCAGAGCACGTCAATGCTTCCCTCCGTGGCGACGACATCGTCGATGATCGCCCGGCAGCCTTCGGCAGTGGATATATCACTGGCGAAGGCACGCGCTCTGCCGCCCGCGGCCGTTATCTGCGCGGCCGTAGCCTCGGCCCCTTCGCCGTTCATGTCCGTGACGACAACACGCGCGCCTTCGGCTGCAAAGCGGGCGCTGATCGCTCCTCCAATGCCACCGGCAGCCCCGGTGACGATGACAACCTTATCCTTGAAACGCATGGGATTACCTCATGTAGCTACCGCCGTTCACATCCAGCACCGCGCCGTTCAGCGACGCTTGCGAGGGACGGAAGGCAAAGGCGGTGATCTCGCCGATTTCCTGCGGGTCGGCCATCCGGGCGATGGGGATGCCAGCCAGAGCCGCCGCCTCGCCATGCTCGCCAATATAGGCCTCGGCCATTTCAGTGCGCACCCAGCCGGGCGCGAGCGCGACGGCGGTCACACCCTCGTGCCCATGGCTTCGCGCGATGGATTTGGTGAGGTTGATCAGGGCGGCTTTCGAGGCACCATAGGCCATGGCACTGGAGGTGTAACCGCGCTGACCGGCGCGGCTTGCCATATTGACCATCCGCCCTCCGCCATGGGCGCGAAAATGCTGGATGGCAAGCTTCGACAGGTCGACGGCCGACAGGAAGTTGACCCGCATCTCCCGCGCCCAGACCTGCTGCCATTCTTCCATCGGCGCATCGACCGAGACCTCAGAGCGGATGCCGGCATTGTTGACGAGGCCCGTCAGCCGGCCGGCGGCGGCAAGCGCACCGTCCCACAGGGTTTGCGGCCCGGCCGGGTCCGAAAGATCGGACGGTACGCACCAGCCCCGCCCATCGAGCGTTTTCACAAGCGCCTCGGCGGCATCGCGATTGCGGCCGTAGTGGACGACGACATTGGCGCCATCCGCCACCAACGCCCGGCAGATCGCTTGCCCGATGGCACCTGTAGCGCCCGTCACAAGAATAGATTGTCCCGACAGTTTCATAATTCCCCCACCTGCGGCCCCCAGGTGTCCGACATGGCGAAGCCCTGCGTGAACGGATCAAGCGGATCGAGCCGCAATTGCTGGCGGCCAAAGACATAGCCCCGGCCGGTGATGCGTGGCAGCACGGCGGGACGGCCTCCAACCGTCGTCTCGCCGAGGATTTCCGCCGTGAATTCTCCGCCGATGATGCTTCGGGAGACGCGGAGATCACCGGTCCTCGCCTGCCCTCGCGCATGGAGGATAGCGAGATTGGCCGAGGAGCCCGTGCCGCAGGGCGAGCGATCCACCCGCCCCGGCTTCAGCGTGGTGCAGGTAACGACCGAGCCATCGGGCTGGTAGTCGCGGAACATCACATAGGCAATCTCGTCGAGGCCAGGGATTTCCGGGTGTTCCACCGCGACCTGCCCCGCCAGCAAAGCCTTGATCTCGGTTCCGGCCTCGGCGAGTGCGCGGGCGTGCTCCGGCACGATGCGCAGCCCCACGCGGTCCACGTCGATCTGGGCGTAGAAGACGCCGCCGAAGGCGATGTCGCCGGTAATCTTGCCCCATTTCGGTGTGTCGATCATGACGTCGAGCGCATGGACGAAGGCCGGAACGTTGTCGAGGCTGACCGAGAGGCAGCGTCCGCCCTCACAGCGTGCGCGGGCGACGATCAGCCCGGCCGCCGTATCCAGCCGCACCACCGTTTCCGGCTCGACCTTGGCAACACGGCCGCTTTCCAGAAGCGTCGTCACGACACAGATGCAGTTAGAGCCCGACATCGGATGGGCGCGGTCCGGCTGGAGTACGACGAAGGCCGCATCGGCATCCGGCCGCGTCGGCGGCAGGAGGAGGTTCGTCGTGTGGACGACCTGCGCACGCGGCTCGCGCGTCAGGAACAGGCGGAGCGACGGGTCCACGTCGTTCAGATGGTTCATCTTGTCGAGGATGGTCGCGCCCGGGATTTCAGGCGCGCCACCGATGAGGACATTGCCGCTCTCGCCCTGGCAATGGACGAGGAGGATATCGAGCGCCTTGTCGAAGATCATTTCAGATACCACCCCCACGGCTCCTCGCTGACGAGGCGGGTGATCTGTTTGGTCTCCAGGTAATTGTCGAGGCCCCATCGGCCGAGTTCGCGGCCGATGCCGGACTGCTTGTAGCCGCCCCACGGCGCCTCGGTGAAGGTCGGTTGCGAGCAGTTGATCCAGACGATGCCGGCGCGGAAGGCGGCGGCGACGCGTTCGCAGCGTTCGTCGTCCGCCGACATGACGGCGGCGGCGAGACCGAAGCGGCTGTCGTTGGCGAGACGGATCGCTTCTTCCTCCGTTTCGAAGGGGCGGATGCAGACGACCGGGCCGAAGATTTCCTCCACCCAGGCGTCACTGTCTAGCGCCATGTCGGTGAGGATGGTGGGGGCGACCCAGAAGCCCCTGTCGAAACCGTCGTGTCGGCCGCCGCAGGCAATGGTTGCGCCCTGCTCGACCGCCCGATCGATATGGCGAAGCACATCCTCGTACTGACCCTTGTTGACGAGCGGACCAAGCAAAGTACCCGCGTCGAGTCCATTGCCGACCCTGATCTTCTTCGCTTCTTCGACCAACCGTTCAAGCAATCGCGGATAGAGCGGAGCCTCGACCAGAACCCGCGAGGTGGCCGAGCAAACCTGGCCCTGGTTCCAGAAGATGCCGAACATGATCCATTCGACCGCCTTTTCGATATCGCTGTCGGCGAAGACGACGAAGGGCGACTTGCCGCCGAGTTCCAAACTGATGCGCTTGATGTCCTTCGCGCCCGTGGCCATGATGCGCGAACCGACCGGGCCGGAGCCGGTGAAGGCGACCTTGTCGACCTGCGGATGTTCGACCAGTGCCTGACCAACAACGGAACCCTTGCCGGAAAGGATATTCAGCACGCCCCTCGGAAGGCCGGCAGCCTCAGCGATCACGCCGAGTTCCAATGCGGTCAGCGAGGTGGTTTCCGCCGGCTTGAGGATCATCGTGCAACCGGCGGCAAGCGCCGGAGCGATCTTCCACGAGGCCATGAGCAGCGGATAGTTCCAGGGCACGATGGCGACGGTCACGCCGAGCGGCTCGCGCACGGCCTTCGAGACGAAGCGCGCATCCGCCAGTTTCACCTCCTCCACCTCGCCGTCCAGCTCCTCGGCGAGGTCAGCATAGAAATCGAAGCAGCCGGCAGCATCCGAAAGGTCCCATTCGGATTCGGGCAGCGGCTTGCCATTGTCGCGGGTTTCCATGCGCGCGAGGTCCGGCAGTCGGTCGCGGATACCCTCAGCCATGGCGCGGAGATATTTTGCCCGCTCCTTACCGGTAAGGCGCGGCCATGGGCCGTAATCGAAGGCCTCGCGGGCGGCCCTCACAGCCAGTTCCGCCTCCACGAGACCGGCGGCGGCGATGTGGTGGAAGACCTCCTCGGTTGCCGGATCGATCACGGGAAGCATGGTTCCGTCGGATGGAGCGACCCACTGGCCATCGATGAAGAGCTTGTTCTGCATGGTATCCTCGCTGTGCTTCAGAAGCGGTCTATACGATAAGGGCGCATGTCGATGGGCGGCACCACGCCGGTCATCAGGTCTCCCATCAGGCGTGCAGTCGTCGCGGCATAGGTGACGCCGAGATGGCCATGGCCGGTGGCGTAGAAGACGCCCGGTACCCTCGCTGAGGCCGACATGACCGGCACCGTATCCGGCAAGGCCGGGCGGTGGCCCATCCACTCGGAGAAATCCTCGCAGCGCAGGTTGGGCAGCGCCGTCTGCGTCCGCCGCACGGTAATCTTCGAACGGCGATAATCCGGCGCGGCGTCAAGGCCCGCCATCTCCACAGTTCCGCCGACGCGGATGCCGCCGGCCGTCGGCGTGACCATGAAAGCCCGCGCCGGCCAGATGATCGAATGACGCATGGAAATGCCCGGGGACATGATCTGCGTATGATAGCCGCGCTCGGTCTCGAGCGGCATCGGTTCTCCCAGCATTTTCGACAGCAAGCAGCTATAAGCGCCGGCGCAGATCACCACCTCCTCGGCTGCGACGCGGTCGCCTTCCGCAAGCCGGACGGCGGTGATGCGGCCGGACCGGTCGAAGCCCGCGACCGTCCCGCGCCGGATTTCACCGCCGAGCGCGGTGAAGCGTTGCGCAAGGCTGCTCACTAGCCGGAACGGGTCACGCAGGCTCCGGTTCTGCGGAAACAGCACGGCAATGCCGATGCTTTCAGACAGTTCCGGCTCCAGCTCTTGCGCCTGCACGCCCGTCAGTCGTTGATACGGAAAGCCGAAGCGCTCGAGGATTTCGATATGCTCGCGGTCGGCGCGGAACTCCGCCTCGTTGCTGTAGAGCGAAAGGCAGCCCTCCTCCGTCAGCTCGCCTTCCAGACCCGTTTCCCGCAACAACGGCAGCAGGTCGTCATAGACGCGCTTGCAGAGAGCGGCACCCTGCGCCTCGAGTTGGCGCAGCTTTCCGGGCCGCGACGCCGCGACAAAGCGGGCGAACCACGGCAGGAGTTTCGGCATATAGGTCGGCCGCACGCACACCGGTCCCTCAGGATCCAGCATCCAGCCGGGAATCTGTTTCCAGATCGACGGCCGTGAGGCGGGCATGAACTCGGTCACGGCAATAGAGGCCATGTTGCCATAGGATGCACCGCGCCCGACCTCGCCCTTGTCGAGGAGGATGACCTGCCGGCCGCGCTTCTGCAGTTCGTATGCGATGGCCGTGCCGATGATGCCCGCGCCGACAACGACGGTGGTCATGCTCGTCTCTCCCATTAGGTGTCAGGAAACAGCCGGGCGACCATTGCGCCCGGCCCCTGTCAGCTTACCAGTTGAGGATCGGCTGCATGGCGGCGCGGAATTCGGCCTTTTCCTCGTCCGTCAAGGGACCGAGCGGCGCGCGGCATTCGCCCATCGGCAGGCCCTGCAATTCGCAGCCATATTTGATCTTCTGGACGAATTTTCCGGATTCGAGGATATTCATCGCCCGGTAGAGGATCTTCATCATCTCGCGGGTCTTGCCAAGATCGCCGGACTTGTAGGCGCGGTCGAGATCGCAGCATGCCTTGGCCATGCAGTTCGACGGGCCACAGATCCAGCTTTCCGCGCCCCAGAACATGAAATCGAGCGCAATGTCGTCCGAACCCGAAACCAGTTGGATCCGGCCCTCGTAACGGCTGGCGATGTCGATCGCGCGCTGCAGCACGCCCGAGCTTTCCTTGATGCCGATGACACGCGGATTGTCGGCGAAGTGATCCATCAGTTCGAAGCTGATGTCCGACCCATCCTTGGCGGGATAGCTGTACAGCACGAGATCGACGTCGACCGCGGCGAGCACGGTTTCGTAGTGCTTGATGAGTTCGGCCTGAGTGGGGCGGGTGTAAAAGGGCGGTGCGAGCAGCACCGTGTCGTAGCCGATTTCCTTTGCCATCGCGGTCTGTTCGATGACCTCCCGCGTAGCGGGTGCGTTCGTGCCGGCGATCAGGGTTTCACCCGGCCTGGCGAAATCCTTGACGAACTTGAGCACGTCGCGGCGCTCCTCGGTCGACTGGCTGAAATATTCGCCCGTCGAGCCGTTCGGCACCCAGCCGGTCACCCCGGCTTCACGCAGATGAGCGAGCAGCTTTTCGAAAGCCTTGAAATCGACCCGGCCTTGCGTGTCGAAGGGGGTGACGAGGGCGGGCATGACGCCTGACAGTTTCATGGGAGTCTCCATTTCGAGGGTTCGGATGCCGGCGCTTCAGGCAGCCAGCCGCTTGAGGATGCGTTGTTCGACGACCGTGACGGCGCGCGTCAGCGGGAAGGCGATGACGAAGTAGATGAGAGCGACGACGGTCAGCACCTCGATGGGGCGGGCCGTGTTGTTGGAAATGTTCTGGCCGACGAACATCAGGTCCGCCATGCCGACCGCAGAGACCAGCGCGCTCTCCTTGAACAGGCTAACGCAGTTGGACAGAAGCGTCGGGGCGGCGCGCAGCACGGCTTGCGGCAGAACGACACTCGTCGTGCGCGTCCAGGCAGAAAGCCCCAAAGCCACGCAGGCATCCATCTGCTCGCGGCCGACCGATTTCAGTGACGCGCGGAATGTCTCGCTGCTGATCGCCCCCATATAGAGCGTCAGCGCGATCACGCCCGAGGCCATGTTGGAAAGCTCGGCGCCGAGCACCAGCGGCAGGCAGAAGAAGATCCAGAAGAGCTGCACGAGTACGGGCGTGCCGCGGAAGAACTCCACATAGACGCTCGCCAGGCTCCTGAGCACCTTGCTTTTCGAGGTGCGGGCAAGCGCCAACAGGAAACCGAGGACACAGCCGAACACAATGCAGATCAGGGTCAGCTTCAACGTCATCCAGAGGCCGAGCAGAAGCGCGTCCTGATATTTGAGCACGATGGCGAAGTTCAGGTTCATAGCCTTCTCCTCAGCTTGCCAGCGCTTCGCGGCGACGTTCGAGATAGCCGACGATCTGGGAGACCGGGAACGACACGGCGAAGTAGACGAGCGCCACGATGGTGAAGGTCTCGATGGGACGATAGGTCTGTGTAGCGAGGGTTTTGCCCTGGTACATGAGATCCTGCACGGCGACGATGGCGACCAGCGCGCTCTGCTGGAAGGTGCCGATGCCGTTGGTCAGCAGAACGGGAATGGAATTGCGCACGGCGGCCGGCAGCACGATGTAGAGAATGCGCTGGAGCGGCGTCAGGCCGAGTGCCACGCCCGCATCGAGCTGCTCGCGCGGCACCGCCTGGATCGAGGCGCGATAGGCCTCGGCGTTGAAGGCCGCGAGATTGAGGCCAAGCGCCAGGATACCCATCGTAACCGAGCCGAGAAACACATTGAACAGCATGGGCACGCAATAGAAGAACCAGACGATCTGGATGATTGCCGGCGTGCAGCGGAAGAATTCGACGAACAGCATGACCGGCAACCGCACCACCGACCAGCGGCTCATGACCAGCAGCGCCAGTGCGAAACCGAGCGTCAGGCCGATGGCATTGGCCGCGATGGTCAGCTGGATCGTGACGAGGAGACCGTCCCAGAGAGGTCCCAGATTGCGGAAAACGGATGCGAAGTCGAAACTGTAGTTCATGGCCCGCCCCTCAATGCCTGATATGGAACACCCGCTCGATGAATTCGCGCGTGCGTTCCTCCTTCGGCGTGCCGAGCACCTGTTCGGGCGGGCCGTCCTCGACGACGACGCCGCCGGCGCAGAAGATCACGCGGGAGGCGATATTTCTGGCGAACCACATGTCATGGGTCACGATGACCATCGGCATCTGCTGCTGGGCGAGCTGCATGATCACCTGCTCGACTTCGGCTACCAGTTCCGGATCGAGCGCCGAGGTGACCTCGTCGAAAAGCATCAGCTTGGGATCGAGCATGAGAGCACGAGCGATGGCGACGCGCTGCTTCTGCCCGCCGGAGAGCTGGGCCGGATAGGAATTCGCCTTCTGCGCCAGACCGAAACGCGTGAGAAGCGCCATGGCCCTCGCCTCGGCTTCCGCCTTCTTCTCGCTCCTCACCTTCATCGGCGCAAGGATCAGGTTTCCGATCACGGTCAGATGCGGGAACAGCGTATAATGCTGGAAGACCATGCCGATCGAGCGCCTGACCTTCGTGTCGATCACTGTCCTGCCATTGCCATTGGCGGAAATATAGGGCTTGCCACCGAAGGCGACGGAGCCGCCGTCGATCTGCTCCAGTCCCATCAGCACGCGCAGGAGCGTGGACTTGCCGCCGCCGGAAGGGCCGATGACGACGACGCGGTCACCCGCCTTCATCTCGATATCGAGGCCCTGCAGCACCTTAACGACACCGCCATAGCTCTTGTGCAGTCCTTCGATCTTAACCAGTGGCGCGGTGCTGTCCGACATCGTCAAAACTCTCCTCCTTGGAACAGGCAGGCGGGGCCGCGGCAAGGCGGCCCCGGATGGTTCACTGGCCGGCCGTGAGAACCTCGTCAACCGCCTTGTGGATGAGCTCCTCGACATGGCCGGTCGCGACCCGCTCCTCAAGGAAGATATTGACCACCTCGACATCGGCGGCGGAAAGCTGGTGCGGCAGGCCGAAGGAAACGCCCTGCTTGGCAAGGGCCGGCTTTGGGTTCAGCGCCACGGCCCAATCGGGGTTCGACTGGGTGAAGAGCTGGTTCGTGTCGGAAGCATCGACCAAGATATCCGCCCGGCGCGAGACGACGGCAAGGCGCGTCTCGTCATTGGTCGGAAGACGCAGGATCGTTGCGGTTTTGACGGCCGCCGAGATCGCCTTGTCCTGCGCCGTGCCCGACATGACGGCAAGCGTGACGTCAGCTTTGTCGATATCGGCCACCGATGTGGCGCCGGCCGGGATCTTCGGGTTGTCCTTGTTATAGGCGAGCGAGATTTGGTACTCCATCGCCGGGATGGAGAACTGCACCGCCATGGCGCGGGCCGGCGTGCGGTTCAGCGCCAGCGAGACGTCCCATTTGCCGGCCTGAAGGCCCGCCACGATGTTGTCCCAAGTCGTATCGACGAATTCGGGCTTCACCTGAAGCGCCTCGGCGAACTCCCGGCAAAGATCGGCGTAGAAGCCAGAATATTCGCCGCTCGCCGGATCGCGCATCACATAGGGCGGGGCGACGGCTGCGCCGCAACGCAGCGTGCCGCTCTTCTGAACACCCTGCCAGTAGCCTTCGGCCGCCTGGGCCATGGCAGGGGTCGAAAGCCCTGCCACCAGGGCGAGCGCGGCCGTCGCCCGCAGAGCGGACGTCATCACATTCGAAAGCATGTGCATTCCCCATTTTGAGCGCGTTCAACGCGCGGTTCCACCCGTCGGCTTCGGCCGTTCTTGTCGTCTTTTTCTGTCGGCTCCGTGTCGACTGGAGAAATTATGTCGTCTCAGTGTCGACAAAGTCAAGCGGAAATTTTACGATTGCTGTGCGCCTGATTTTCTGGCCCAATGGCCGCGACATGCGGAAAGGGACGTAAGTGTCTGAGGAAATTGAATCGAAACGCGTGCGCGGCATGGGCTCGAAAAGCGTGTACGACACGCTGCGCAACGAAATTCTGGCACTGACCCTGCCGCCTGGGCAGCTCCTCGACGAGACGACGCTGGCCGAACGCTTCGCCATGTCGCGCTCGCCGATCCGTGAGGCCCTGATCCGGCTGGCAGGTGAAGAGCTGGTGGTGACGCTGTCCAACCGCAGCACCATCGTTGCTCCCATCGAGGTGGCGAGCTTTCCGAAATATGTCGAGGCGCTCGACGTCGCCCAGCGCATGAACACGCGCCTCGCCGCGACACTGCGGACGGAAGCAGACCTGAAGATCATCGCCAAGCGCCAGAAGGAGTTTGAAGCGGCGGTGAAAACTGGCGTGCATCTGAAGATGTCGGAGGCCAACAAGCAGTTCCACATGGCCATCGCCTATGCCGGCAAGAACACTTATCTAGCCTCGTTCTATGAGCGGCTGCTCAACCAGGGCCAGCGCATGCTGCACCTGCATTTCGAATATCTGGAGCGCGGCGGTGACGGCTATCTGCTCACCGACGAACACGAACTGATGCTGGAAGCAATCAGGGCCAAGAACGTCGACCTGGCCGACGAACTGGCCCATGCCCATACGCGGCAGTTCCAGGACAATTTCATCGCCTTCCTGCGCGAGAACTATACGACCCACGTTTCCTTCGGTCCCCTTGCCGCCGCGGAATAGGCACGACTGCGTCCGAGAGGTCATGAACATACGTGACTGATAAGCTCTTGAAAGGAACCGAACCGACGGTTCGCGGTCTGAAGCTTAACGTCAATGCAAACTCCTACTCTTATTGAGACCGTCGACGCCGAGCGAGCGGGTTGGTGCAAGTGCGGCCGAGCCTCTCCTGCCTGGCCCGCCCAGCAGGGCTCACAGCGCTGCGCAGGACGACAGCCGGGAGTACGAGGCGCGGTTGAGAGCTTGTGTCAGCAGTTCGCCCGATCTGCGAGCGGCATCTTTCTCCGATTCTTATCTCCTCTTCCCCTCCGCTCCTCATTGAATTCCGCGAATCCTGACGCTATATTGCGTCATAATGGTTGGCAGGTCGAACGGAGGTTTTGAGATGGGTCTCGCCCAATATGCCGATGGCGGACTTTTCTCGCCACGCAAGATCGCCAGTGCCCTGCGCACCACGAGCGAAGAGATCGCTCGGACCGCAGGGCTCGGGAAGGACGCGATCCAGCGGCAGGACCGCATTCGCTCGGACAAGACGCAGCGGCGCCTTCGGGAGATGACCGAGATCGTCAACAAGGTCGAGCCTCGGTTTGGCTCCGCCCTGATGGCCTATGCCTGGTATCGCTCCGAACCGTTGCCCGGCTTCTCAGGCTTCACGGCGATGCAGCTCGTACGCGATGGCCGAGCTGACGAGGTTCTCGACTATATCGACGCCGTCGATGCCGGCGTTCACGCCTGACCGCGCCGATGAAGTTTCGAGGAACACTCTACCGGGCGCTCAACCCGATCTATGCACGCGAGCCGATGTCGGGACGCGGCGCCGAACTCTATGGAGGTCGGTTCAACCGAAAGGGGACGCCGGCACTCTATACGTCGTTGTCAATCGTCACGGCTTTGCGCGAAGCCAATCAGGCCGGCTCCCTGCAACCGACGACGCTCGTCTCCTATGATGCGGTCTTCGAACGCATATTCGATACGCGCGACGATATCGCTCTGCGCGCTGAAGGCATGGACAATGCGGATTTGGCGGATCCCACTTGGCGCGATCAGATGAAAACTACCGGAGAGGCGAAGACGCAAGCCTTCGCAGGTCGGCTTGCCGCTGCCGGCTATCATGGATTGATCGTGAGGAGCTTTGCACCCGGCGCGGCCCGAGACGATGCCAATCTAGTCCTTTGGACGTGGAGCGATGCCGCGCCTTGCCGGCTGACGCTAATCGACGACGAAGGTCGCCTGTCGCGATAGGATCGGTGTCGACCGACCACTACACATCGACATGAAGCTGGCCAGTTGGAGACCGCCGCTCATTAGATTTTTCACCCATATCGTCATTCAAGAAATCTCGTTTCTTAAGCTCTTGAATGGATACGAACGGTCATTCCTGTCGTTCAGTGGTTTGATTCACCCCGAATATCCCTTTGGACCAGTTGCTTGCCATCGGGATTGGCCGATCGCTCGAGGGCCTGAGCAACAGCCGCCTCAACTCTACGGGCGCGACCCAAACAATCAAGACGTTGACTTACGCAATATTCGGTACCTCTACGAAGAGGTCACCGATTTTCACGCTACACTGTAGATAAATTGGATGCCCTGCAACGACGTTGCAGGGCATGTCACACCTGCTTGGGAGATTGATGTGACTCTTGCGATCAAGCTTTGAGGAATCAAACTTCGACTAGAAAACGGTCGATTCCTGCGAGAGCACAGGCGTGATCCTGCGCTGGTGTACCGGAACTGACGCCAATGCCGCCCACAACCTCGCCCTCGACAATCACCGGAATGCCACCAGCAACTACCGTCAATCGACCGCCAATTGTCGAGTTGATACCATAGGCAGGCTGTCCCGGTTGACTGGCTGTACCATAGCTTTCCGTTGATCTCTTCGCCCCGGCAGCGGTGTAGGCTTTGTCTTGGGCGATGATTGTACTTGTTATCTTGCCACCGTCCATTCGCTCGAATGCTATCAGTTGCCCGGACTCGTCGGTGATCGCAATACACATGGGAACGCCGATTTCTTCAGCCTTTGCACGAGCACCGCCGATCAGGATGTGAGCGTCGGCGAGACTTAATCTGTTTATTGTCAGCATCTGAATTCCTCACGAATTGCGACCAGCAAGAGCTTTTGCGGCTCGGTATGCGAAAACGATACCTGGTCCGATCGTGATCCCGGCACCTGGATAAAGGCCACGCATGAGCGAAGTTGCGTCATTGCCGCAAGCGTACAGTCCTTGAATCTGCTTTCCGTCTTGATCGAGCACGTGCCCCCACGTGTCAGTTGATAGTCCCGTCGCGGTCCCCAGGGTAGCCGGCACGATCGGCAGAGCGATGAACGGACCGGCAGTGATCGATCCGAGGTTTGGGTTCACCGTTCCAACTGAAGGGTCGCCCAGCATGCGGTTGAAAGCAGACTCTCCGCGCTGGAAGTAAGGATCCTTGCCAGACCGCGCATGCGTATTGTGCTCTTCGACGGTCTTCTCAAGATCCTTGGCATCGATCCCTATCTTCCTAGCAAGGTCGGCGATTGTCGCACCCACCTTGATGTAGTCGACCCGCTCATATGCCCTTGTTCCCATGGTCCACGGCCACGGCAACATGTGTCCCATTCCGCGCTTTTTAAGAAACTCGGAGTCGCAGATGAAAAAAAAGCGCTTGTCCTTCGGGTATCCGTTCTTGAACATCGCAAGGCAGATATCGTGATAAGAATTGGACTCGTTAACGAAGCGCCGCGCATCGGGCCCGACGGCGATCACTCCCGGGCGGCCGCGATCCAGCCACCCATACGGTACTGTCTGCTGGCCACCTTTCTTGTCACGCAGGAGTGAAACCGGGGTCCAGAACCCTGCACTCGCCACATCATTGTCTATGGCGCCACCTGCTTGCTGGGCGAGCTTGATGCCATCCCCCGTAGAGTCCGGGTGAGCAAGCGTATCATCATGCTGGTGCGGTCCACTTAGTGATGCCCGGAGGCCTGCGTCGCGGGGAAAGCCCCCTGTCGCGAGAACCACGCCTCTATCAGCCCTGACACGCAAATCTCGACCGTTGCGGCGGATAATTGCGCCCACCACCTTTTGATCCTCGATAACAAGGCGGACAAGCGGGGCTTCGGTCCAGATCGCGACCTGACGCTTCCTAAGGCTGGCTATGAAACGCGCAATCAGGGCGTTTCCGCCACTGAACTCGGTTCCGCGACGATACGACATTCTGTCGCGAGCGTAACGTCCCACGCGCTTCAGGACATGCCGCATCGAATCGACCGACTTCAATGGATTCAAGAACTTCGTCACTTCGCCGGAGGAGATCATCATACCCCCCAAGACAACACGAATGGGATCACCGACGAGATCGAAATCCTTCCCGAGAAGACGGCCGTCGTATGGTGCAGGGCTAAGGGCTCGACCGGACTCCACACCGCCGATCTGGCTGGAATGATAGTCCGGTGCAGAGGCCAGCGTGAACTTGACGTCAGTCCCGTCAGCTATCTGGCTCAAGGCCGCCGGTCCGTCAGTCAGGTACGCCTCAACAAAATCCTCCCGGTAGTAGTTACCCAGTTCGTTCCTAAGATAGGTCCTCGCATTCTCGATGCTGTCGGCAACTTTTGCTGCGATGGCCTGCGGAGAGCAAGGCACCCAGATCATTCCGTTAGAGAGGGCCGTCGTTCCGCCCAGCTTGGGAGACTTCTCGCATATGAGGACTTTAAGTCCGGATTGCGAGGCGAACAGAGCAGCAGATAGGCCTGCTGCTCCGCTGCCAACGGCGACGACATCATAGATTTCGTCCCATTGGCTGGAATCGGCAGGCCTGGTGCCGATAGAAGCGGATGCTAGGGTCATATCAGTCTCGCTGAATAGATAATGGATCGAGGATCAGGAACGGGGGACCGGGACGGCTTTGAACGCCTTGGCAACTGCCTGCACTGCCCGCTCGATCGGTATCCTTTCGATCGAGGAAGCTCCTACGAAGCCAACACACTTCGTCTGCCGATACACTTCTACCGTGTCTTCGGGTTCCGCGACAGCGCCGCCATGGGCAAGAAGAATGATGTCGGATCGTACGGCTCTGGCGGCATCGTTGATCTTGTTGATCTTCACGACTGCTTCCTGGACCGCCTGGCCTTCCTCGTGACCGACCAAGCCCCCGCGGGTTGCCCCTACGTGAGGAACAATGCAGTCCGCTCCCGCTTCTGCCATCGCGGCCGCATCTTCAGCCGAGGCTACGTAGGCCATCGAGAAAATATTCTTCTGTCGCGCCAACCTGATCATCTCGACCTCCCGGTCGAAACCCAGACCAACGCGGCCTCTTCGATCGCGCCATTTATCACCCATCGTCGAGATGGTGGGGTAGTTGATCACACCGGAGTATCCAGCGGCCCAGAACCTGTCGAGCAGGCGATCAAGGTCAAGTCTGACAGGATCCCATGCCTCGACGCCGCCGATCACTGGGACGGTCGAGACGACGTTCCGGATCTCGTCCGCCATTTCGATGGTCCGTGCGTTCGAATCTCCAATCCGGCTCGTTGGCAGGCCCATAAGACGCGAAAGGCCGGTGCTGTAGACGACCAGCATGTCCGCTCCACCCAGCACCGCGCACTTGGCGACCAGGCCGCAACTACTTCCTGCGGCCAGAATGGCATTTCCGCTTGCGGTCTGCTCAGCCACAGCCGAAAGGATTTCCGAACGTTCAAACATTTTCATCGGCTACAACCTCGCTTTTGATTTTCTCAAGGATCCACGCGACGGCAGCATCGGCGAATTCAGGATCGTTGATGTGGAATGGGATTTTGATGCACTTGGCCGTCTCTGGAAGAGTGTCCTCGACACCCGAAAGCCAGGCCTCGTTTGCAGCAGGATCGTGAAACACCCCGTTCTCGCGATCGTAGTCGGAGACACCTTTCTCGGGCCACATCACGCACACTGGCCCTGAGGCACTCCGGAGCTTCAATCCTGTGCGCCGCCCAATCTCGCGCGTTTCCTCAGGGGTCGTGCGCATCAGGGTCGTGTAGGGGGTGTGGGAATAGAATGACCGATGCGCATACCGCTCCGGAACACTCGTCGGCACCCCGAAGTTGACCATGTCTACGGCGCCTGGAGCAATGAGCTGAGGAATTCCCATCAAGCCCGCCGCAGTCAGTCTTCTATCGCCTGCACTGGCTGTTCCGCCGAGCAGTTCGTCCGCCAGTTCTGTGGTCGTCAGATCGAGCACGGCGTCGAATTCTCCGTCTTCGATAAGAACCTCCATCTTGCGGCCCCCTGATCCATTCGCTGGAAACACGACGGCTTCGATATTGCGATCTGCGAGCAAGCGAACGCATCGGTCCACGGCTGGAGTGGTTACGCCGAAGGCGGAAATTGCGACTATCGAGCGCCGCGCGTCCTTTTGCGGCGCGTACCGCAGCGATGCGATAGCGTGAGCAGCATTTGTGAGTATCCGTGAAGTGAAGCCGTTCACGCCGAACAGATCCACCAAGGTCGGGTAAAGGAGAATGTCGCTTGTTTTGGCGAGTTCCGCGAGAAGCGCTGGCCTCGCACTCGATACAAGCAGCTTGGGGAAGCCGTAAGGCAGATCTGCAACCACCTCGCCGAAGAGGCCGCTCCCTTTACCGCCGGCAATACCGATCACAGCAGTTATGCTGCCATCAGCCTGCATCTCCCCTATCGATACGCGTGCGCGCTGCGCAATCGACTTGAGCAGGCTTGCCGGATCGTTCGATCGGTCAGGAAATGAGGAGGAAGTACCGACATCGATCCGGACAACATCCCTTCCGCATTGCCGGATGATATTGGAAACGAAATCGACTTCTGCGCTTTTCGTATCCATGGTCGCTACGATGGCGATCGCGTCCGCCTTCGACACAGATACGCTCATAAGGCCAGCGCCCGTGCGCCAATCAAAGATCGCGCTGTCCGATTTGGTGAGATTGACATGTGACCCTCCCTTGAGTCTGCTCGATTCCTGGGCAATTTTGAGTACGAATAGTCCCTCGCTGCTATTGGCAGAACCAAGCGCGACATGAGAGATGGGTAAAATTGGGTATGTGGGCGATTGTCGATAACACAGAGCTTTCCATAGGGGCCGCGCACGACTGCCCTGCGAGCCAAGGCGTTATCTTCGCCCCGGGGATTCGAGTCCTCCCAGAAGGCTCACCGCTAGTGTTGGCAACGCTACCTGTGCTCGACTGGAACGCAGAGCTGATGAATGCACTGAGGACCACAGTTAGCCCAGCAAGGCCCAACTGCTATGCCGCTGTGATGATGATCGATCCATTTCCGCTGTGGGAGGACCTCGGTGATCTGCTGATAGATCAGGGCTTTGCCGGGGTTGTGAACTTCCCTCCCGCCTCTCTTGTCGAGGTTAAGCAAGGACAGTCGTCACCCCAGGAGGGCAACACGATCGAGATCGACAGGATGAAGTGGTTTCATGAGATCGGTTTAGGGCTCGTGTACGCAGCATCGCGGACGGAGGAGATCAGCACCATCGAGTTGCGTCTATCAGGACTCCTGGATGCAATAGTCAGCGTGCCAGTCTCGTCGCTGCATCTGCCCATCAGTGAAAGCCTGCTCTTAGGATGTGACCCCGAGATCAATGCCGATCGTCGAGGAGCACCGCCGATCCTTTCGCTCAGATAGCCATCGAAGCCATTAGTCGAGAATGCGAAGCTTTCTGATTTTGTTGTAAAGTGTCTTGCGTGACAGACCCAGCGCTCGGGCTGTTTTCCCGCGGTGCAGCTTGTTCCGCCGGAGTGCATCAATGATCCACTCCCGCTCGGATAGATTTGTGGGTTCTGCGGGCGGCGGGCTCACTCCAAGCACTGCACTGATCCGATCTGCAGCGATCGCGACATCCGGAGGCAGGATGGCCAACTGTTCGACAACATGCCGCAGCTCCCTGATGTTTCCGGGCCAGGAATGACTTGCGAGTGCAAGAAATGCAGAGTTCTCGATGGCAAGAACGCCTGCAGACGCATCACCCCTCGTTTCCACTGTGAAATGATGGATCAAGGCCGGCAGGTCCTCCAGACGATCCCGAAGCGGAGGCAGTACCACTTCGAGGCCAGCAAAAGCGTCGCGCAGGCGAGAGGTCAGAAGACCTTCCGACGAACGCCTCCCGGCTGGTATCGTGCACGTGGCGATTATCTTCGCATCGGAACGGTTCGTCGTCGCGCCGTTGTGTGCGGTGTACGAACCCGACTCGATGAAATCGGCGAGTTTTTCCTGTTCCTCGACTGAGAGTTCGTTCACGTGAAGGATGACGAGCGAGGTCTCTGAAGCAGTTTCGAGCACGGAAATTCGGCGGCGGGTATCCTTGTCGGCATCCAGACCAAACAGCGCGATCGCATTCTGGCTTCCCGGAGACGGACGGCAAGGAAATACCACGGGCTTTCGATGTTTCCGGCCAGACAGGGAATGGACAAGCGATGCGACACGCCGCTTCCCGGCCCCCGCTTCTCCCGACACCAGTACGGGATTTGCTCCCGTTGCCAGGCGTTTTGCAGCGTCGAGCGACTTGTTCATCGTCGCAGACTGGGCAATCACTCCGTGCCTGTAACCATTGAGCTGGAGCCGGCGTTCGAGAAGATCGACCTTCTCGCGCAAGACGTGGATTGTCTTGAACCCCGAGGTCATTTCCAGGACCGAGGTCTCCAAAGGCACACGATCGAGAGATGAGCCCCCTATGAAGCCCTGCGTCCCAGTTTCCCTGCAGACATCCATGAGTTCCTCAGGCTTGGTGATCGGACCGCCCGCGAGCAGACAGACGACATTTCTGTCTACTCCATGAACGGTTCGGGCAATGTCTCTCGTCCTTGCCGCTAGCTCTGGCAGGCCTATCGAGGATGCAGACTGTGCCGTCTCTGCAGCGTTTAGGTTGAAGTTCATGGCAATGGCCTCAACGCCTGCTTCGACCATACGACGCGCTTCGCTCTGCGTACGCGTGTAGGCTATGGTCATCATTCCACGCTGTCTGGCTTTGACAAGGAGATCGACCTCTCTCTGATATCCAAGCTTGCTTTCCTCGAGAATCGCCCGGCGTGGGTCATCGAGGTGGATGACAGATGGGAAATTCGTCACACCAGCGAAACCCCACCGCTTCAATCGGTCGAGGAAGAGATCGATGTCCAACGTCGGATTGAATGTGCACGCGCCGAAGAACACCGGGAGCCGCGTACTGCGTAGGATCTCCGAACGACTAAACCCTTCGACAAAGGCGTTGCTGTCGCGTATCGGAAGGATCGATGCCGGAGAGGATCCACCCATTGCTCGAAAACGGCCGGCGTTCAATGCCAGAACGAAATCCGCTCCCGCCCTTTCGGCAGCGCGCGCCGTCATGCCGGAGCCAATGGCGGCCCCAAGCATGAATGATCTCGAATCGCTCAGAAACTGTCTAAGCTCGGAAATGGTGATCGATCCTCATTTTCAGCGGCAGCAGGATCGACCATTCAGCCCGAACATTCAACTCCAGCTTTTCGGTGCCTGGAAACGCGGCAGTGCCTTGCCATCACGTCCGAACACGTGACAATCCGAGGCGGCGACGGCCAGCGAGATCGGCCCTTGCCTGCCCACATGGAAATGATCGTCAGGGGAACGCGCCACGACGTTCTCTCCGAGAGCCGTCCCATAGAGATAGGTGGCGCTGCCCAGATGCTCGACAAAATCGACTTCGATGTCGACAAGCAGTTCGCCAGGATTGCCCGATGGTGCAATGAAGTCGTCAGGTCGGATCCCGAGCGTTACGGTCGCTCCCGGCCCTACCTCTTTCCCGTCGACCGGAAGCCAGCGACCGTTTGAACCCACTCCGATCTCCACCTGGCTTTCGTTCCTTGACTTGACCTTGCAAAGAAGGAAATTCATCCGGGGCGACCCGATGAAGCCAGCAACGAACTGAGTCGCTGGCTTGTGGTACAGATCATGGGGGCTTCCAACCTGTTCGATGCGACCGTCCTTCAGCACCACGATCTTGTCCGCCATCGTCATCGCTTCCACCTGGTCGTGGGTGACGTAGATCATCGTGTTTCCGAGCTGACGGTGCAGCTTTGCAATCTGCACCCGCATCTGTACACGCAACTCGGTATCCAGGTTCGACAACGGTTCGTCGAACAGGAACACTTTCGGCTCCCGAACAATTGCCCGTCCAATGGCCACGCGCTGCCTTTGTCCACCTGAAAGCTCCTTCGGCTTCCGGTCAAGCAGGTGCTCGATCTGAAGCAACTTTGCGGCGTTGCCGACCTTGACCGCGATTTCTTCCTTTCGCGCCTTTGCCATGCGCAGAGGGAACGCCAGATTGTCACGCACGCTCAAATGCGGATAGAGCGCGTAGCTCTGGAAAACCATCCCGAGGTTCCTGTCGGCCGCATCAACGCGGTTGACAACCTTGCTGTCAATTTTCAGCGTACCGCCGGAAATCTGCTCAAGACCGCCTATCATCCTGAGCAGTGTCGATTTTCCAGAGCCCGATGGCCCGACGAAAACGACGAACTCTCCGTGCTCGATCTCAAGATCTATGTCACGAAGGATTTCGAGACTTCCGTATGCCTTTCGAATACCATCAAGTTGAACGTCGGCCATGTGTTCCTCCTACAGATCCAGTGATGCGCCTCCTCAGCGCACTCCCGGTATTTCCCTGAGCGTTGCGATAGTGAAGTCGGGCGGCAGAAGCGTCGCATCCTCGACGGGCGGGACACCCGTCGTGACGAGGACCGAGCAGAGGCCAGCCTTCTTTCCAGCCTGGATGTCGGTTGGGATCTGATCCCCGATCATCAAGGTGGACGAACGATCGGTACCTATCCGCTTCAGCGCAGCTTCGATCATGTGGACTTCCGGTTTTCCGACGATGATCGGCTTGACGCGCGCGGCAGTCGCCACTGCAGTCAGGATTGCGCCGGCACCCGGCTCGAAGCCAGTAGGGGTCGGAAGAAGCAGATCGGGGTTCGTTCCGATAAGCAGCGCCCCCTTCAGGATTGCATCAACAGCGATCCTCATCTTCTCGTGTGTGATCTCCCGGTCCAGACCCATCACCACGACGGAAGGTTCATGTTCCGTGATTTCCAGATTGGCCGCGGCGATCGCCTGCTTCAAGGACGGAGCCCCGATGACAAACACGCGCGTCCCTTCGGGAAAGCGCTGCCTGATGAGCTGGGCAGCCGTGACCGCAGAGGTGACGACATTGTCGAGAGTCACATCGATTCCGAATGAGACCAGCTTGGAAACAACGTCCTCAGCCGTATGCGTCGAGTTGTTGGTCACGAAGCAGAATGGGATCCCTTCCGCTTGCCACGCCTGAAATGCCTTTACAGCATCATCAATAGGGGTCTTGCCTCGATAGACAACGCCATCGAGGTCCGACACTACGCCCCGGATCACGGGCCATGGATTGTCCAGCTTACCCATTCATCAACATCCCGCCGTTAACGTGTACGATCTGTCCAGTGATGTAGGTTGCCGCGGGCGTGGCTAGAAACACGGCCAAGCCTGCCACGTCCTCGGGCGTTCCAACACGGGCGAGAGGGATCCGCCCGGCGTGGCGTGCTTCCGTTTCCTCGCGGGGGCGTCCGTGCATTGGCGTATCGATGATTCCAGGCGCCACACCATTCACATTGATGCCAAGAGGTGCGCACTCGTATGCGAGTAGCTTTGTCAGGTCGTGAACCACAGCCTTGGAATAGCAATAGTCGGCACCGCCTGCCTGATAGTTGAACACGGCACCCTGCGAGGAAAGCGATGACCCGATGTTTACGATGCGGCCGCCGCCATCCTTCATGAACCGATTGACCACGAGCTTGGAGCAAAGCAGCACCGCACCGGAGTTGATCTCCATGGTCTTTTCAATCTTGCTAGTGTCACCGGACAGGAGCTTTTCTCCGGACTTGATGCCTGCGTTGTTCACGAGAACATCGATCCGGCCGAAGCGCTCAGCCACGGTGTCCATCACCCGGCCGATGTCTGCTTCGCTGGTCACATCCATCGACAATGCCAGTACGCGATCTCCACCCTCGATCGTGGCGAGCGTCCGTTCCAAGGCATCCTTGTTGGCATCCGTAGCAACGACGGTAGCGCCGCTTTCGAGAAATGCTCCGGTGATTGCGGCACCGATCCCGCCACCCGCACCAGTCACCAAGACCGTCTTGCCGGACATTTCAAAAAGAGAGTTTGTCATCATATCTCCAGAAGTGTTTTGTGATTGAGAAACTGATCCACCTCGACAGCCGAGGGCATGGCCTGCTGAGCCCCTCGTCGGGTCACGCAAAGCGCGGCTACCGCCATCGCCTGTCGTACGGCATCGCGGATCGAGGAGCCTGTAGCGAGCGCTGCAGCAAACCCACCGTTGAAGGCATCTCCTGCTGCAGTCGTATCGACCACGACTACGGGAAAGGCGGGAACGACGAACGTCTGGTTTCCGTCGGAGAAGAATGCTCCTCGTTCACCGAGGGTGATGAGAGCCGCCTTCGGGCCAAGCGACAGCAAGGCATCCGCAGCTTGCCGCGCCGCCTCCATCGACACGATCTCGATGCCCGTCAGTTCGAATGCCTCTGACTCGTTCGGAGTGACGAAGTCCACCTTCGACCAAGCGTCCCTCGTCAGCCCGTGACGTACAGGCGCAGGATTGAATATCAGCGTGAAGTTCCGCTCGCCCTTGAGATCGAACAGTCGCTCGAGCGCATCAGTCGGCAACCCCATCTCGGCGACGACGATCGCGTCTTCTTCGATATGATCGCAACCTGCTTCGATGATCTCCGGTGTCACCCGGGCGTTGGCGCCCGGATCGATGACGATCATGTTCCCGCCGTCGTCGCCAACCATCACCAGGGCGGAGCCAGAGACCTCACCGACCGCGATCTGCACGGCTTGGGTATCGACACCCGCAGAAACGAGTGACCGTAGAAGCTCCACTCCTGCGTCATCGTCACCGAGCCTGCTGAACAACCGCGGGGTAACACCCAACCGAGCCGCCGCAACCGCCTGGTTCGCACCCTTCCCGCCGGGGTTCCTGGAGAGAGACCCGATCAGGCTCTCCCCCGGTGTCGGAAGCCGCTCAACGTTGAAGCAGAGGTCCAGGTTGGTGGTGCCGAAGAATATGAGAGGTCTCGTGCTCATTTGACGGCTCCGAAGGTGAGACCACGTTCGAGGTGGCGCTGTCCGACGACGATCAGGATGACAGGCACGATCATGGTCACGACAAGACCCGCCGCCATGACCGGATAGAACTGCACGCCGGGATTGAGGAGCTTGAGCAGCGCCACCGTCACCGGAGCCTTCGTGGAGCTGAGCATCAGACCGAGTGCGAAGTTGTGCCACGCGAGTAGGAACACCAGGAGCGACGCGCCGATCAGCCCGGTCTTCAGGAGGGGAAGGACGATGTGCAGCACGATGCGGAAGGGCTTCGCACCATCGATTGCTGCGGCCTCCTCGATGTCCTTAGGGATGTCTTCGACATAGGAACGACTCAGCCAGACGATCATCGGAAGCGTTACGACTTGATAGACCCAGATCATCCCGATGTAGGTGTCATACAGGCCGATCGACTGGAACAGATTGAAGAGCGGAATGACGACAAGGAGAACGGGCGCAAACCGGAAACCAAGGATGAAGAACGCGACATCCTCCTTGAACGGCACGTCCCGTCGGGCGAGTACATATCCAGCAGGAACGCCGACGACGAGCGAGACAATCACCGAACCCAGCGCCACTATGATGCTGTTGATGATCGGGGTGAGAAAGTCGACCTTGATCGTCCCGTAGCTTGTGGCCCCAGCCTGCGCTACGTCGAAAAGAACGCGAAAGTTCTCCAGCGTGGGTGTGAAAATGAAGGTCGGAGGCCAGGCCATGACCTCGTTCTGATCTTTCAAAGCCATCATCACGATCCAGACCAACGGGAAGGCGAGGACCAAGGCGCAGATTGCGACCAGGAGATTCAGCACGAAAGATGTAAGCGGGGTGCGTGTGAAATCCATGAGTTCCTCCCTCAGTTCACGCGGCGGCGGACAGCCTGCCACAGCTTGACGGTCAGCATCGCTCCGATCAGCACGATCAGCCAGTTGACGACCATCATCGCCGCGCCTCGTCCGAACGTGAGATTTTGGAAGGCGGTGATGTATGCCTGAACAGAAAGTGCAGAGGTTGAGTTGCCCGGACCTCCCTGCGTGGTCCCGAAGATGATGTCGAACTGGTTGAACGACTCAATCAGGCGGAACAGGGCTGCGATCAGGATGTACGGCGCGACGAGTGGAAGCTCGATGTTCACGAAAGTCGCCCACGCCTTCGCGCCATTGATACGTGCGGCCTCTCGCAGATCGTCCGTGATCCCCTGAAGCCCGGCGAAGATAATGAGCGCGAAGAAGGGTGTGTAGGTCCACACATCTATGAGGATGACGGATATTAGCGAGGTTGCAGGGCTGGAAATCCAGGAGAATGGCCCGATCCCGACCAGGGAGAACAGGTAGTTGAGGATCCCGCTCTGCGGATTCATCATCGTCGTCCACATGAGCGCGACGCTCATTGGCGGCAGAACCAGCGGAAGGAGTATCAGAGGGCGCAGCCAGCGGGCCAACGTCACTCCGGATGCGAAGAGCTTCGCTATCATCAGCCCTAGAAGAGCCTCTATGAATACAGCTGAAACTGCGTAGACAACGGTTACTCTGACGCTGTTCCAGAATTCGCTCGTCTTCATCAGCGCAACGTAATTCGCGAACCCGACGAAGCGAACGACTGGTCGTCCAAGGCGAAGATCGGTGAGCGACTGATAGACTCCGTAGAAGAACAGAGCGAGGAAGCCTAGCAGGATAAGAATAGCGGGAGCGATTACGAGCAGGCTCACCCAGTCAACCTGACGTTCTGTGTGCTCGCCCTTGGTCGCCTCAGAAGCCTGTAGCGAAGGCGCGGCGCGCAACGCCACCACCTTTGAAACTTGGGTCGTCATGATAAACTCCAATCGTCCTGGAGACGGGGTGACGGCTCAGCCATCACCCCGGCCATTCTCAGAGGCCTGCTCGAATTTCTTCGGCCAGCGCGTGGAGAGTGGCTTCGACGTCGTCGCCGTTGACCATTTTCTGCATCGCGACGGCCCAGGCATTCATCGCTTCGCCAAATCCAACGCGGGGTGTGAAAGCAAGTGCCGCATGTTCCTGGGTGGCCTTGAAGCTTTCGACGAAGTTGTTGAATTCAGGCTGCGATGCGTAGTTCAGCCAGGTCTCGTCGCCCCATGTCGAGGCACGAGGGGGATTGACGAGCTTGCCTGCGACAGCGCCCGCCAGTGCAACCTTCTTCGAAGTCGCCCACTGGATGAAGAGCCATGCCGCCCCCTTCTTCTCCGATGCCGAGTTCATCGCCAGCGACCAGATCCAGATGTTCGAGCTGGGCCCCTTTGCATCTGGTGCGCGGAGCGGCGGTGCAAACGCGATCTTACCAGATGCCGGTTGGCCCTTCACGTCGTTCCAGAAGCCGAACATATTGGAGTCGATGGCCATTGCCGTGCGACCCGAGGAGATCCCGTCGACGACCTGGTACCAGTTATCGTTGGCGAAGGATGGCGCAGCGCACTTCTTGATCATGTCCACGTAGTCTTTGTGGAACGCGATCGATTCAGGGGAGTCGAGACCGGTATCCAACTTCCCGTCCTTCATCACCCAGTCCTGGACACCGTATGATTTCGCGATGGAAGCCACGGCGGTGTGAATGCTGGCCCAGAAGCGAACGCCACGGACCCCAAGCGGAGTGATCTGCGGGTCGGCGGCCTTCAGTTTCTCGCATGCCGCACCCATTTCCGTAGGTGTCGTCGGCACCTGAATGCCATGCTTTTCCAGGATGTCCTTGCGGTAGAATAACTGAATGTTCTCGAAGGCGTGCGGGATCGCCCATACCTCACCGTCGCCGCCCGCCGCGATCTGGCCGTCCTCCATCTTCCAGGTCAGGGCCGAACGCAGCGCCGGGAAGAAGTCGTTGTAGTCGTAAGACGCGTCGGTGAGCGCCGGATCGTTGAGATACTTACCCAAGGGCTCGAGGGCACCGCTTGGCGCGAGATCCCAAGCAGGCTGAATGCCGGTCCCCACAACGTCCCATGCGGGAGACTTCGTGGTGAGCTGGATGGTTAGCTTATTCCAGTAGGAGTCGTCCGGATAGAGTTCGGGCGTAACCTTGATTCCGGTGAGCTTTTCAAATTCCGGAAGTTCGGCACTCAGTGCATCGGCGTAAGGGTGAATGTCGTATGCCCAGGTGATCGTAGTGCCTTCGAACTGCCGCCAGTTCATGTCTGCGGCGATCGCGGAGGTCGACATTGTAACGGTTGTCGCCAGTAGCAAGACGCCGACCATGTTGTGTCTGGCAGCACGGCGCGCATGTGAGCAGAATGTGCTTATCGTGGAACGCATGTTTTCCTCCCAATGGAAAAAATCGATCATTCGAGGTCCACCACTCCATTCCCTGGTGAACCTTCGATGAAGGAATACGCGAGGGTCGGCGAAGCTAGGGGAAAAGCGGGAGGCGTTCTGGGTAAAGTTGGGTAACCCCCCAACTACCCCTTGTCCCAGCCTTGAGCCGGAACCTTGCAAGCGGATCTCTTACACGATCCTGAAAGTGCAACGCCACTCGAACTACGCAAGCGCGAAGTGCTTCTGCAGAGATGGTATAGTCCCCGGGCCAACTACTCGGGGCAGAGCAGGCAACTTTGTCTTAGGCGCAACCCTGGGCGAGGCGCTATCGGCACCAGTCCGCTGAGGACTGCTCAGCGATAAATTTTCCAGGCGTCTCGGTTGCCGTGTAGTGGGCTCTTAAAAGGAATCGAACTATCGGCCCGATCTTGAACCGAAAAATCTCATGCACAATCGTGAGATTGGATTCTATTGCAGGAAATGCCGAAAGCGGCTCAGGGAGAAGGCGAAAAGAGTCCCGCCGATCAAGAACATTGCGACAAGCTGAGGCCAGACCATGTCCAGTCCCGCGCCGCGGAACAGAACGGCCTGCGCCAGGATCACGAAATGCGTGTTGGGCGCCGCCAACATGATGAACTGGATGGCATCGGGCATGCTTTCGCGCGGGGTGACGCCGCCCGACAGCAGTTGCAGCGGCATCAGCACCATCATCAGCAGGAGCCCGAACTGCGGCATCGAGCCGGCCACGGTGGCAAGGAAGATGCCAAGGCACGTCATTGCGAAGATATCGAGCGCCGCGCCGGCAAGGAACAGGGTAAGCGAGCCGTCGACGGGCACGGCGAGCAGGCCCTCCACGACGAAGACGAGACTGAAGGCGGCAGCGGCCAGCACGACGATGCCCATCGACCAGACCTTGCTCACCATGATCTCGAAGGCCGTCACCGGCATCACCAAAAGATGCTCGATCGTGCCATGCTCGCGCTCGCGGATGAGCGCGGCGCCGGTCAGCACGATCGACAGCATGGTGATCGACGTGATGACATCGCTGATCGCACCGAACCATCCCTTGTCCAGCTCCGGGTTGAAGCGGGCGCGCAGGTCGAGGGAGACTGGCAGCACGGTTTGCGCGCGGTGGCCGGCGAGGAATTCGTCCACCTCACCCGATACGATCGCCTGGACATAGCCGCCGCCGGTAAAAGCCTGCGACATGCGCGTCGCGTCGATGTTGAGCTGGAGGGTCGGGGCCCGGCCCGCGAGAAGGTCGCGCTGGAAGCCCGACGGGATGTCGAGCGCGAAGGTGTCGAGGCCGGCATCCATGCGGCTGTCCATCTCCTGCTGCGAGATGAGCGACGGCGCGAGGAAATAGGGCGGGTAGAAGGCGCTGGCGATGCGCGCCGACAGGGCCGAGCGGTCCTCGTCGACGATGGCGATCGGCGCCCGGTTGAGCGTTTCCGGCATCGCCTTCGAGGCGGTGTAGATCGCCAGCGTGAAGGCGTGGACGATCAGGAGGAGAAGCACCGGATCGCGGCCGAGGCCGCGCAGTTCCTTCATGCCGAGATGGAGGATGTTCGCTGCCCGCATCAACGTGCCCGCTTTCTGAGGAAGAGTACGCCAAGGCCGACCAGGACCGGTATGGCGATGAGCAGCGGCGTGAAGGCGCTAGCGAGGTCCGCAAGGCCGAGTGCCTTGGAGAAGGTGCCGCGCGCGATGGTGATGAAATGGGTCGTCGGATAGATCCGGCCGATGAAGGCGCCGAACCCCTGAAGCGACGTCACCGGATCGATGAGGCCGGAATATTGCGAGGCGGGCAGCATGGTGACGAGCGCGGTCGCGAAGATCGCCGCGATCTGGCTGTTCAGGAAGGTGGAAAGAACGAGCCCCATCGCCGTCGCCACGATGACATAGAGGAAGGCCGCTGCCGACAGGGTGGCGAAGCTGCCGGTGAAGGGCACGTCGAAGACGAAGACGGCGAAGGCCGTCATCAGGACGAAATTCATCATCGCCACGGCCACGTAGGGGATTTGCTTGCCGATCAGGAATTCCAGCCGCGTCACCGGAGTGACATAGAAATTGACAATCGAGCCCAGTTCCTTCTCGCGCACCACGCTCAACACCGCCAGCATGGACGGGATCATCAACAGCAGCATGGGAATGACCGCAGGCACCATGGCGTCAAGACTGCGCACATCGGGATTGTAGCGGTAGCGGACCTCAAGCTGGAAATCGCCCCCCGCGGCATCCTTGCCGTAGGTCTCGCGCGCCTTCTGCGCAAGCCAGGCCATGTGCATGCCTTCGACATAGCCGCGCACGGTCTCCGCCCGCATGGGCATCGCGCCGTCGATCCAGGCGCCGACGGCGACGGGGCGGCCGCGCGCCAGGTCACGTCCGAAGCCCGGCGGGATTTCCAGCGCAAGGCTGATCTCGCCGCTTTCCATGCGCCGGTCCATGTCGGCATGGCCAGCGAGCGGCCGCCTTTCCGTGAAGAAGCGCGAGCCCGAGAGCTGGAGGCCGTAATCCCGGCTGATGGCGGTGTCGTCCTGGTCGAGCACGGCAAAGGAAAGGTTCTCGACATCCATGTTGATGCCGTAGCCGATCACCACCATCAGGATCAGGCTGCCGATGATGGCCAGCGTCGCGCGGATCGGGTCGCGCAGCAATTCGAGCGTTTCGCGCCGCGTATAGGCGAACATCCGCCGGAGGTCGAAAAAGCGGCGCTGGGGACGCGGGCTTTCCTCCTGCGGCGGCGGTGCTTCCGGCACGGACGCGGTGGCCCCTTCGGCCGACGCGGCCTCTTCCAGATAGTCGACGAAGGCGGCTTCCAGCGTATCGGCGTTGCGGCCGGCGACGATGGCCGCCGGCGTGTCGCTGACGAGGACCTTGCCGGCATGCATCAGCGAAATGCGGTCGCAGCGCTCGGCCTCGTTCATGAAATGGGTCGACACGAAGATGGTGACGCCCCGGCGCCGCGACAGATCGACGAGAATGCGCCAGAAGCCGTCGCGCGCCACCGGATCAACGCCGGAGGTCGGCTCGTCGAGGATCAGGATATCGGGCGCATGGATCGTCGCGACGGCCAGCGACAGCCGCTGGCGGATGCCGAGCGGCAGGGCGCCGGGCAGCGCGTCCATGTGGCCGGCCAGCGCGAACTGCCGGGCCTCCTCCTCGACCCGTGCCGCGATATCGGCGGCGGGCATGCCGAAGAGGCGCGCGTGCAGCTCCAGATTCTGGCGGACCGTGAGTTCCGAATAGAGGGAGAAACCCTGCGACATATAGCCGACACGCCGCCGCACCGCGATGTCGCGCGGATCGATCTTGCGGCCGAACAGGCTTGCCCTCCCGCCGCTCGCCTCCAGGAGGCCGGTCAGTATCTTCATCGTGGTCGTCTTGCCGCAGCCGTTCGAGCCGACGAAACCGAAGATCTCGCCGCGCGCGATACGGAAGCTCACGTCGTCCACGGCCGTGAAATCGCCGAAACGCCGGCTCAGATGTTCCGCCTCGATGGCGATCTCCCCGTCCATATCGGCGGGGCGCGGCGGAATGACGACCTGATGGTGCTCCGCGCGCTTTTCGGCGGGCAGCAGGGCGATGAAGGCGGCGTCGAGGTCGGAGGTATCCGTATGGCGCAGAAGCTCGTCCGGCGTGCCGGAGGCGAGGATCCGCCCGCCGTCCATCGCCACCAGCCAGTCGAAGCGTGCGGCCTCCTCCATATAGGCCGTGGCGACGATCACGCTCATGCCCTCGCGGCGGACGCGGATCCGTTCGATCAACTGCCAGAACTGTCGGCGGGCCAGCGGATCGACGCCGGTCGTCGGCTCGTCGAGGATCAGGAGGTCCGGATCATGGATCAGCGCGCAGCAAAGGCCGAGTTTCTGCTTCATGCCGCCCGAAAGCTTGGCTACGGGCCGATCGGCGAAAGGCGCAAGCCCGGTGCTATCGAGAAGCTCGGCGATACGCCGCTCCCGCTCCTGCCGCCCGTGGCCGAAAAGCCGGCCGAAGAAATCGATATTGTCGAAGACGGAGAGGGTCGGATAGAGGTTGCGCCCGAGGCCCTGCGGCATGTAGGCGATGCGCGGATAGACGGCGTGCCGGTGCGCGGACCGCGCCATGTCGCCGCCAAGCACCTCGATATGCCCCTCCTGCATTGTCCGCGCCCCGGCGATCAGCGACAGCAGGCTGGACTTGCCGACGCCGTCGGGGCCGATGAGCCCCACCATGCAGCCGGCCGGCATGTCGAGCGTGACGGCATCGAGCGCCTGCGTCCTGCCATAGGAAAGCCCGACATTTTTCAGCCGGGCCACCCGGCGCGGCGCGGTTGCCTGCGGGGTCATTGCAAGAGGGTTCCCTTGAGGGCGGCGGGCCATTCCGCCTTCGGGTCGAGCCGGATATAGGCGACGCCGGGAAGGCCCGTCTTCACCTGCTGGATATATTTGCGCAGGAGCTCCGGCGCGATCTTCGCCTTGATCCGGAACATCAGCTTCTGGCGCTCCTCCTCGGTCTCGACCGTCTTCGGGGTGAACTGCGCCACGTCGGCGACGAAGGTCGCCCGGGCGGGGATGACATATTGGGGCGCGGCGTCGAGAACGAGCCGGACCTCCGTGCCGATGGCGACACGGCCGGCATCGGCCGTGGGCAGGAAGAACGTCATGGAGACGTCGCCGAGATCGACGAGGTTGAGCACCCGGCCACCGCTGCCGAGCACCTCGCCCGGCTGGGCGACGCGATACTGCACGCGCCCGTCGCGCGGCGCCCGCAGCGTCCCGTCGTCGATTTCCGTGTCGATGGCCTCGATGGCGGCGCGCGCCGCGTCGACGGCGGCCTCCGCATCCACGACCATCGCCCGCGCCGCGTTGATCGCCGCCTCGCTCGCCGCAAGCTGCGCCCTTGCGGCGGCGACAGCGGCGGCGGCGCTGCGCTCGGCCGCGCGGCCATTGTCGAGGATTTGCTGCGAGATCGTGTTGCTGGCGGCAAGCTGTTCCGAGCGCGCCAGCGTGCGCTGCGCAACATCGTGCTCGGCCTCGCACTGCGTCACCACGGCGGCGGCCGCCGTCTTCTCGGCCTCCCGCTGGGCGATCAGCGTCCCGGCGGTGTCCACGCCGATGGAGGCGCGCTGCAACTGCGCCTCCGCCTGCCGGCGACGAGCCGAAAGTTCCGCCGTATCCATGCGGGCCAGCACATCGCCCGCCTTCACGAAGTCGCCTTCATCAACGAGGATATCCTTGATCCGCCCCGGCGATTTCGCCGAGACATCGATCTCGACGGCCTCGATGCGCCCGTTGCCGCTCGCCAGCCCGTCCGGCAGCGCGCCGTTTCCGGCCTGCCGCCAGGCATAGAACCCGCCGACCGCAAGGGCCGCGAGCAGGAGAAGGGCGAGCCAGAGCCGGTTGCCGGCCATCATGACGGCATTCCTTCCCTGGCAAGCGGGCCGATGCAGGCCCCCTGATGCTCGTTGCCTGTTTCCGGTGATACGATCACGGCCGTTGCTCCGTCTTGAAAGTCTTCAGAATGAAAATCAGAACCCGGCCGCGACGACCTTGATCCGCGTCAATGCGGCAAGACGGCGGCCGGCGTTTTCTGGGATGCCTGCCGGATCGAGCCGATCAGGCGAAGCAAGGCCCGGCGCGGCAGCGCGCCGACGAGCGACTTTTCGGCGGGAAACACCGCCGCCCCTCCGCCCCGCCGTTCTGGGCGCGCGAAAAAGACCGGGGTGACGGCAATGAGGACGATTATTCAACGCAAAGGAGATCAATCATGGCCGAAGCTGCCACCAAAATGCCCGTCACGAAGACGACCGCCCCTGCCAAGCGCGACGAGCGCCGTCCGCTGGAAAGCCTGCGGCGTGAGATCGACCAGCTTTTCGAGAGCTTCCATCCCTTCGACTGGCGCCTGCCGTCGAGCGTCTTCGGCTTCGAATTGCCGCGCATGTCCCGCGATGAATGGCAGGTGCTGCCCGCCATGGACCTCGTGGAGAAGACCGACGCCTACGAGATCACGGCCGAGCTTCCCGGCATCGACGAGAAGAACGTGGAGATCAAGCTCTCCAATCATACGCTGACGATCAAGGGCGAAAAGCAGGAGGCAAAAGAAGAAAAGCAGAAGGACTACTATCTCTCCGAGCGCCGCTACGGCTCGTTCCAGCGCAGTTTCCAGCTTCCCGACGGGGTGGACGCCGACAAGATCGACGCCGCCTTCGCCAAGGGCGTGCTGACCGTCAAGCTGCCCAAGACCGCCGAGGCGAAGCAGGCGGAAAAGACCATCGCAGTCAAGGCTGCATAATCATTGCGACCATCACCGGTGCGCCGGCCGGCGCACCGGGATTTTCCAGGGAGACCCGCATGAGCGGCACATCGATCACCAATTTCACCCAGGCCGCGCAACAGGCGCAGCAATGGGTCAACGAACTCGCCGAGGATCTCGGCTGGACGCAGCCGCGGGCCTATCACCTGCTGCGGTGCGTGCTGCACGCCCTGCGTGACTGGCTTTCGACGGAAGAGATGACGGACCTCTCCTCGCAACTGCCCGTTCTGGTGCGGGGCATCTATTTCGAGAACTGGAAACCCCTCGATACGCCCGTATGGGAGCGCAAGAAAGAGGATTTCATCGCCCGCGTCGAGGACGCCTTTTCCGGCGACATGCTCAACGACCCGGACGAGGCCGTGCGTGCCGTTTTCCGCCTGCTCGACAGGCACATTTCCCATGGCGAGATCGTGCAGGTCAGGAACTCGATGAAGAAACCGCTGCGCGATCTCTGGCCGGCGGCATGATCTTGCTTTCGGAAGCCCGCCGAAGCGGCGGAAAATCGTCGGGCGTGATCGTCTCGCGCTCGATAAGCAGGCGGGCGCCCGCCCGGAGATCTTCAATGCGGGCGTGCAGCAGATCCCGCGCCGCGGTGGCCGCCTCATCCAGCATGCCGCGCACGGCAAGATCGACTTCCCGCGCCGTCGCCTCGGCATAGTCCCTCGGCTGCAGCCGCGCGCCGTCGCCCAGCCATTGCTGCTTCTCTTCTTCCAATACCGCCGGGCCGAGCGTGGAACTCATGCCGAAACGGGTGACGCTCTGACGCGCGACATCGGTCGCCTTGGACAGATCGTCGGCCGCTCCCGTCGATATCTCCTCGTAGATGACCTCTTCCGCCGCGCGACCGGCCAGCAGCACGACCATCCGTTCCTTCAGTTCGCTGGCGGTGATGAGGAAGCGGTCGTCGGTGGGCCGTTGCAGCGTATAGCCGAGCGCACCGATCGAGCGGGGAATGATCGAGACCTTGTGGACGGGATCGGTCTTCGAAAGCGAGGCGGCGGCGAGCGCATGGCCCATCTCGTGATAGGCGACACGTTCGCGCTCCTCGGGCCGGAGCAGCCGGCCGCGCCGCTCGGCGCCGGCGACGATGCGCTCCACCGCCTCGGTGAAATCGGCCATGGTCACCTCGTCCGCGTCGCGGCGGGTGGCGAAGATCGCCGCCTCGTTGACGAGATTGGCAAGATCAGCGCCGGTAAAACCGGGAGTAATCCCCGCGATGTCTCCGACATTCAACCCCGGCGCGGTCCTGACCTGCTTCATGTGAACCTTAAGGATCGCCTCGCGCCCCTTGCGATCCGGCCGGTCGAGCACGACCTGACGGTCGAAGCGGCCAGCACGCGTCAATGCCGGATCGAGAATTTCCGGCCGGTTCGTCGCCGCCAGCAGGACGATGCCGACGCGCGGATCGAAGCCGTCGAGCTCGGAGAGCAACTGGTTGAGCGTCTGCTCCTTTTCGTCGCCGCCGCCATAACCGCTAAAAGGGGTGCGCGCCCGACCGAGCGCATCAAGTTCGTCGATAAAGATGATGCACGGGGCCGCCTTGCGCGCCTGTTCGAAGAGGTCGCGCACCCGCGCCGCCCCGACGCCGACGAACATCTCAACGAATTCCGAACCGGAGATCGAGAAGAACGGCACACCGGCTTCGCCCGCGACCGCGCGGGCCATCAGCGTCTTGCCGGTACCGGGCGGGCCGACGAGCAGGATGCCCTTGGGAATGCGCGCCCCGAGGCGGCCGTATTTGTCCTTGTCCTTCAGGAAGGACACGATCTCCATCAGCTCCAGCTTCGCCTCGTCGACCCCCGCGACGTCCTCGAAGCTCACGCCGGTCTCGCGCTCGACATAGACCTTCGCCTTGGACTTGCCGATATTGATGAGCCCGCCCATGCCCTGCCGCTCGGCGAAACCGCGAAAGAGGAACATCCACACGCCGAAGAAGAGCAGCACCGGCAGGACCCAGGACAGGATCGTGGTGAGCCAGTTGCTGTCGCTACCGCCCGTCACCTTGACGCCCGCCTTCTCGAAGGCCGCCGCCGCGTCCGGATCGACGCGGGTGGACAGGAAGAGGCTCTTGCCGTCCACCGGCGTCTTGAAGTGGCCCTGGACGCTGGTTTCCGTGATGGTGACCGACGCCACCTTGCCCTCGCCCACCATCTGCATCAGTTCGGTATGGGAAAGCTGGGCGACGTCTCGCCAGGCAAGCCATGTCTGGAATGCGCCGAGCAGAAATAGCGCCAGAAGGAAGTAACCGACATTGAGCGTGTGTTTCCGGTCCATATCGCGCCGCTCCTGTTCGAATATGCCTGTCTTACTTCCTTTCATGTCCGGGCGGCTGTATCCTTGACGCCGGTCAAATCTCTCCTCCCGATGGCGCCCGGGCTGGCGTCCCGTTAGGAAAACCATGCCGGCGCGCGATCTACCCGGATTGCAGGGACGCTTCCTGCAGGCAATCTTTTCTCGCCGCTTCGAGGGAGGCGTCGGGTATGGGTTGGCGCTGGTGTTGGTGGCATCGGTTTTCGCTTTTCGCTGGCTGCTTCAGGGCGTATTCGGGAATACCGCGACATTCATCCTTTTCATTCCGGTTATCCTCGTCGCTGCCATCGCCGGCGGCATGGGGCCTGGCCTTTTAGCACTGGCCCTTTCGCTCGCCAGCGCGACCTATGTCGCCGGCCCCAACGGAACAATCTGGCTTCAGGTCACAGTCTTCGCGCTCGTCGGGCTGGCGATCACGTGGATGGGCGAGATGCTGCACCACGCGCGCAGGGCCATAGACAGAACCGAAAGCGCGCTCAGGGCGCGGGAGGCGCATCTCCGCTCGATCCTCGACACCGTGCCCGACGCGACGGTCGTCATCGACGAACAGGCGCGCATCACCTCTTTCAGCGCCGCCGCCGTGCGGCAGTTCGGCTATACCGAGGCTGAGGTGCTCGGCCGAAACGTCGATATCCTCATGCCGGAACCCTATCATCGCGAGCACGACGGATATATCGAGCGCTACGTCAGAACGGGCGAGAAGCGCATCATCGGGGTGGACCGCGTGGTCGTGGGCCTTCGTCGGGACGGCTCGACCTTTCCAATGAAGCTCGCGGTCGGGGAGGTGCAATCTTCGAATGGCCGTTTCTTCACGGGCTTCATTCGCGACCTGACCGAACGCGAGGAGTCCGAGGCGCGGCTGCAGGAAATCCAGAACGAACTGGCGCGGCTCGCGCGGCTCAACGAACTGGGAGAAATGGCCTCCACGCTGGCGCATGAACTCAACCAGCCGCTGGCGGCCATCGCAAACTATTCCCAGGGCTGTGTCAGGCTGCTGGACGGCATGACGGAGGAACCCGTCGCCCAGATGCGGGAGGCGCTGGAAGAGACCGCAAAGCAATCATTGCGAGCCGGCGAAATCATCCGCCACCTTCGCGAGTTCGTCACGCGTGGCGAAACGGAAAAAGCGCCGCACGACATGCGCAAACTGATCGAGGAAGCCGGTGCGCTCGCCCTTGTCGGGTCAAGGGAACTCGGCATCCGATCGGTTTTCGCCTTTTCGCCTAATACCAAAGCGGTTCTTGTCGACCGCGTCCAGATTCAGCAGGTTCTCATCAATCTGATGCGCAACGCCATGGAAGCCATGCGCGATAGCGGGCGACGCGAACTGGTCGTGCGCACCCTGACGGACGGAGCCGATCAGGTCGTCGTGGAAGTCGCCGATACAGGGCCAGGCATTTCCGACGAGATCGCTTCCCGGCTGTTCCAGCCTTTCGTCACCAGCAAGGCGAGCGGCATGGGTATAGGGCTGTCCATATCCAAGCGTATCGTGGAGGCCCATCGGGGCGAGATATCGGCGCGGCGCAACGAGAGCGGCGGAACGACGTTCCGGTTCTCCTTGCCGGTTGCCGGACAGGGGGCGGACTATGAAACCTGATAGCTATGTCGTGCATATTGTCGACGACGAAGAGCCGGTGCGCAAATCGCTGGCCTTTCTTCTCACCATGTCGGGTTTCACAGTGCGCGTGCACGAATCCGCCACCCATTTCCTCGCCGTCGCGCCGACACTCGCCCATGCCTGTCTGGTGACCGACCTGCGGATGCCGGATATGAGCGGCGTCGAGCTGCTGGAGAAACTCGGCGCAATCAAAGCCCTCCCCCCGGCAATCGTGATCACCGGGCACGGCGACGTGCCGATGGCAGTGTCGGCCATGAAGGCCGGCGCGATCGATTTCATCGAAAAGCCGTTTGAGGACGGAACCCTGATCGACGCGATCACGCGGGCTGCCAGCCGATTGGAAGACACAGTCGAGGTTTCCGGCGATACCGGGGCGTTGCGGACACGCCTGAGCAGCCTTTCGGATCGAGAGCGCGAGGTCCTCTCCGCCGTCGTCTCCGGCCTGCCCAACAAGACGATCGCCTACGATCTCGACATCAGCCCGCGCACGGTAGAGGTCCACCGCGCCAACATCATGTCGAAGATGCAAGCAAAAAGCCTTGCCGAACTCGTCCGAATGGCTATCGCCCTCAAGGTCGCCAGCACCCGTCGTTGAGGCCGCCGCCAACGGCGCGGGCAGACTGCTAAGCATTTTCCCCTACGGACATGACCGAATTTCGTTTCGCAGGATTTGCGCGATGATCTCCCATCGACTTCAGGGAGAAAATCATGACCGTTCATGAAGATATTCTGACATCGTTTCATCGCAGGGCCGCCTTCGATCCGGGGATGGCCGGTCGTCGACCGGCAAGCGACGCGCCGACATTCTTTCCCGCCGGCGCGGAAATCTATGCGCAGGGCGAAAAGTGCGGCAGCCTCTATACCGTGGAGTTCGGCGCCGTGCGGGTCTATCGGCTGCTGGCGGATGGACGACGCCAGATTTCCGCCTTTCACCTCGCCGGGGAGATGTTCGGGTTCGAGACCGACGCCAACCACCATTTCTTTGCCGAAGCAACATGCGCAACGGGCATAAGAATGCAGCGCACCACGCCGCTCCATGGTGATCATGCCGGCGCACTGCTTCCCATGGCCCTGCAAAGCCTCGTTCGGGCGCAGGAGCATCTGCTCGTGCTCGGCCGGCAGAACGCGACGGAACGCGTCGCCGCCTTCCTTCTCGACATGTCGGAGCGCCAGGGCGGCCTGCGGCTGATCGAGCTGCAAATGGCTCGCGCCGATATCGGCGACTATCTCGGCCTCAGCATCGAAACCGTTTCCCGCGTGTTTTCAAGGCTCCGCCAGAAAGGCGTCATCCGGCTGCCGAACCTTCGCGGCGTGGAGATCGTCAAAAGGCAGGCACTGCACGATCTCGCTGCCTGATGCACAGTGACCTGAGGCAGGTCGTTGATTCCGCCGACCCGACAGTAGGGCGCGGCCCAACAGGGAGAACCACAATGATCCTACCCAATGGCGCGACAGTGGCGGTCGTCGACGGCCACAGATTGCTTCTCTTCAAGAACATGGCCCACGAGCCCGGCATCGAACTCCTCGCCCTGCCCACGCCCCGGCTGCCGGAAGGACATGGCGGCTCCGGCGCACACCACAGGAACAGCATCGCCAACCCGGACAAGATGCGCCTCCTCGAAGACGATTTCGCCGCCACGGCCTGCGCCGCGCTTAACCGGGCGGCTGTCGCCTGCGAGATCACCACGCTGCTCATCATCGCGGACGCGCGAACCCTCGGCGAAATGCGTCGGCACTTTCATCGGAGTCTGAAGGAACGGCTGCTTGGCGAAATCGTCAAGGACATGACCGGACGCTCCAAAACGGAGATCGAGGCTGCTATTCGAACGGCCTGAGCGCCTTCGCATCCGGCTCCTCGTAGACATCGCTCAATGTGGCAACCGGTTTCCACCGCTCCCTACAATCAGGATATCGAACTGGCAGTCGTCGACCGCGACGGAACGCACACGCTGATCTTTCCCTGCCGGCGCACGCTGGTCGGGTGGGTGAAATCGGGCACGCGTGAGCGTGTCGATGTGTCCCCCACCCATTGGCGGCCTTGGGGCGATGGCGAGAAGCCCGCCAGCGACAGCTAGGTGACGTTCGAAAAATGCCGATTTTGACGCCGGTCAACGCATGCAGGCCTTTCCCGTCGGAGAATGAACAGGCTCAGGGCGGGAATGGTGCCCGCCGGAAGAACGAGGTGAAAGTCATGAATGACAGCACATTGAGACAGGACATCCTGGACGAACTCGACTTCGAACCCAGCATCGACGCGGCCGATATCGGCGTGGCGGTGGAGAACGGCATCATCACGCTGACCGGGCATGTCCCGACCTACAGCCAGAAACTCAAGATCGAGGACGTCGTGGGACGGGTCAAGGGCGTCAAGGGCATCGCCCAGGAGATCGAAGTACGGCCATTCGGAACCAACCGCACGGCCGATGACGAAATCGCCAAGCGCGCCATCAATTCGATCGCCTGGAACACATCGGTCCCCGACAACGCCGTGCAGGTGAAGGTCCAGAAGGGCTGGATCACGCTGAGCGGCAAGGTCGACTGGCAATATCAGCGGATCGCGGCCGCCAATGCGGTGCGTGACCTCGCCGGCGTCATCGGCGTGACGAACCAGGTCGAGATCAAGCACCACGTCTCGGCGCTCGACGTGAAGAAGCGGATCGAAGATGCGCTGAAACGCAATGCGGAGGTCGAAGCGCAGGCAATCAAAGTCGCCGTTCTCGATGGCGGCAAGGTACGCCTGGACGGCCGGGTCCATGCGTGGTCCGAACGCCGTGCCGCCGAACAGGCTGCCTGGGCCGCCGCCGGCGTCCATGCGGTCGAAGACCACATTTCCGTCGGATGATGTGACACGACTGACGACGGCCGACGAGGCGGGAGCAATGCTTCCGCCTCACATTTTTCGCATCTTCTACTGGAGGTCAGCGATGAAGGCGATGATCCTGGAAAGACCGAGAACAAGGCTTGTCCTGGTTGAACATCCCGATCCGATCCCTGGACCGGGCGAAATAAGGCTGACGGTCGAGGCCTGCGCGGTGTGCCGCACGGATCTCCACGTCGTCGACGGCGAGCTGGAACATCCGAAGCTGCCGCTTGTGCCGGGGCATGAGATCGTCGGCATCGTCGAGGCCGTCGGGCCCGGTGTCGATGCCTCTCGGCTCGGCCGGCGCGTCGGCGTGCCCTGGCTCGGGCATACCTGCGGCACCTGCCCCTATTGCCGGTCCGATGCGGAAAACCTTTGCGATGCGCCGCTTTTCACCGGCTACACGCGTGATGGCGGTTTTGCCACCCATGCGGTGGCCGACGCCGGCTTCGCCTTCGATCTCGACCCCGACGCCGATCCGGTTGCGCTGGCCCCCCTCCTGTGCGCGGGGCTAATCGGGTGGCGGGCCTTGACGAAAGCGGGCGAGGGAAAGCGCATCGGGCTCTATGGCTTCGGCGCCGCGGCCCATATCATCGCGCAGGTCTGCGTCTGGCAGGGCCGCGAGGTCTATGCTTTCACCCGGCCTGGCGATACGGATGCGCAGCAATTTGCGCTCGGCCTCGGCGCCGTCTGGGCCGGCGGTTCACAGGAGGTGCCGTCAGTTCCGCTCGATGCTGCACTGATCTTCGCCCCTGTGGGTGAACTCGTGCCGGCGGCGCTACGCGCGGTTCGCAAGGCGGGCCGTGTCGTTTGCGGCGGCATTCACATGAGCGACATCCCGTCCATGCCCTATGCGGTGCTGTGGGAGGAGCGGGAGCTCGTCTCCGTGGCCAACCTGACGCGGCGCGACGCGGAGACATTCTTTCCGGTGGCGCATGCCGCCGGCGTGCGCACGCACACCACGACCTATCCCCTCGCCGCAGCCAACGAAGCTCTTGCCGATCTCAGGGCGGGCCGTCTCAACGGCGCGGCCGTGCTGGTGCCTTGAGACCTTGCCGGTCAGCCGGCGCGCGCACCGAGGGCCCGCATCTTCGTGAGCGATTTTGCGCGCGTCTCGGCGCTTGCGCCATCTACCATGCCGAACAGCGTTTCCCGGACGGGGCTGATGCCCACGAAGTTCAGGATGTTGCGGCGTATACCCGCGACGCCGTGGCCGAGATACCAGAGCCGGTAGAAGAAGGCGGGCATGCCCATGGTCACGATGATCCGCGCGGAACGCCCCTTGAGCAGCGTTCGCGCGAAACCGCCGCCGCCCGCTTCTGAATAGGCGAATGCGACGCCGGGGCGCATCACCTGCTCCAGAAAGGCTTTCAATAAGGCCGGCATCGTACCGAGCCATAGCGGGAAGACGAAGACGATGTGCTCGGCATGCCGGATTGCCTCAACCGCTGCCTCCAGCGTCACCGGCAGGGGGCGCTGCTCGAATTCCTCCATCGAACGCAACGGGGGGAAGTCAAGCGCCGCGACATCGATAAGCTGCACCTCATGTCCCGCGGAACGGGCTCCATCAGCATAGCTGGCGGTGAGCGCCCGGCAAAGCCGTTTCGGTTCCGGGTCGGGATGGCCGATGATGACGAGGATGCGGCGCGGCATGGCGATCTCCTGATGAACCACCATCAAATCCTTTTGCCGCGTCGGTGCCTTGACCCGGGTCAAACGCGGCGCCGTACTTGCCTGCGGTGGCGCTCGCGCGCGAAGAACCAGTGTTTTGCCGTTTCCGAAACCGCCAGATAGGCAAGCGTGATCGCGATCAGACCGCCGACGACCGGCAGCGGTAGAGCAACGAAGCCGAACCAGTCCGCGCCGGGCAGATAGGGGATCGCGATGGCAAACACGGCGACGGCCAGCGTCAGCGAGGAAAGTAAGGCGCTCGGGCGGCTGCGCCAGAAGGCTACATGCGTCCGCACAACGAGAACGATGGCAAGCTGAGTAACCAAGGATTCAACAAACCACCCGGTCTGGAATACCGAGGCCGTCGCCCCAGCGACGAGGAGGAGGAAGGCGAAGGTCACCAAATCGAAAAGCGAGCTGACCAGACCGAAGGTCACCATGAAGCGGCGCACGAAGGCAATGTCCCAGCGTCGCGGCGTGCGGACCTGATCGAGGTCGACATTGTCGGTGGCGATGGCGAGCGACGGCATGTCTGCCAGGAAATTGTTGAGCAGGATCTGCGGTGCGAGCAGCGGCAGGAACGGCAGGGCGAGCGAGGCGAAGGCCATCGAAACCATATTGCCGAAATTCGCGCTGGTGGTGATGGAAATGTATTTCATCGTGTTGGCGAAGGTTTTCCGTCCGTCGTCGATCCCGCGCAGCAGCACGCCGAGGTCGCGCTGGAGCAGGATCATGTCGGCCGCCTCGCGCGCCACGTCCACCGCGCCCTCGACGGAAATGCCGACATCGGCCTCGTGCAGGGCCGGTGCATCGTTGATGCCGTCGCCGAGATAGCCGACGACATGGCCGTGCTTGCGCAGCGCCGCGATAATGCGCTCCTTCTGGTTCGGATCGATCTCCGCGAAGATATCGTTCTGGGAGACGCGGCGCACCAGTGCCTCCTTCGTCAGTCGGCTCACCTCGGTTCCTGTGAGGACGCGGCGGTGCGGCAGCCCCACGGTTTCGGCAAGATGGGCAGCGACATAGCGATTGTCGCCCGTAATGATCTTCACCTTGATGCCACGGGATGCCAGCGCCTTCAGCGTTTCCGCCATGCCCGTCTTGGGTGGATCGAAGAACAGCAGGAAGCCGGCAAGGGCAAGATCGGCCTCGTCCTCCCGGCGATAGCTGTCCTGCCGCGCGAAGCGGCGCACGGCCAGTCCGAGAACGCGATATCCCTTTCCGCTCCAGGCCTGCACCCTCCCATCGATCGCCGCAGCCGCGGCTGCATCGAGCGGCACCGGCGCGCCGTCCTCGGCAAGCACGAAGGAGCAGGCCCCGACCACGGTCTGCACCGCGCCCTTGCAGATCATCAGGTCTTCCGGCTCCTCCGCCCGACGGACGACGACGGAGAGCCGCTTGCGGATGAAATCATAGGGGATCTCGTCTACCTTGGCATAGGCGGCAATGTCGTCCCGCGCGCCCTTTCCGGAGGCGATGGCCTCGTCCAGCGGGTTCGCCATTCCCGTCTGCAATGTGGCGTTCAGCAGCGCCCAAAGCCGCACCTGCGGTGCATCGGTCCCGGCAACGTCCAGGCAGGCGTCGAGATGAATGACACCTTCCGTCAGGGTACCGGTCTTGTCCGTGCACAGAAGGTCCATGCTGCCGAGGTTCTCGATGGCGTCGAGCCGACGCACGATGACGCCGTTCGCGGCCATGGTGCGGGCACCACGCGCCAGCGTCACGCTGATGATCGCCGGCAGCAGTTCGGGCGTCAGCCCCACGGCGAGCGCCAGGGAAAACAGCAGCGAATCCACCGCCGGGCGATGCAGCAGGAGATTGGCGAAGAAGACGAGGATGACGATGACCAGCATAATCTCCGTCATGAGATAGCCGAAGCGGCGAATGCCGCGCGCGAAATCCGTCTCCGGCGCGACATGGGCGATGGTCGCGGCGATGGAGGCGAACTCGGTCGCGCCGCCCGTCTTCACGACCACCATCTTCGCCGTGCCGCTGCGCACGGAGGTGCCGGTGAAGGCCGTGTTCGTCCGTTGGCCGAGGCGGGCTTCGGGCGGGCAGATGCCCGCCGTCTTGATCACCGGGAAGGTCTCGCCGGTCAGCGCCGCCTCACTGACATTGAAGTCGCGCGTCTCCAGGAGAATGCCGTCGGCCGGGATGAGGTTTCCCGCCGAAAGCCGCACGATATCACCCGGCACGATCTCCTCGACGGGAAGCAGGGTTTCCCGCCCGTCGCGCAGCACGAGGGCCTTGCGGGCGATGCGGGCGGTAAGCGCCTGCATGGCGCGGGAGGCGCCATATTCCTGCGAGAAGGAAAGAACGCAGCTCGCCAGCACGATGACGCCGATGATGACCGCCTCGCTGCCCTCACCGACGACACCCGATACGATGGCAGCAAAGATGAGGATAAGGACAAGCGGGCTGCGGAATTGCCGCGCAAAAGCCGCAAGCGCCGAACCACCTTGCCCCGCCCGGATCGTATTGGCCCCGATGCGGTTGAGGCGGTTCCTCGCGGCCTCGCTCGAAAGCCCGCTTGTGCGGGTATCCAGCCGCGCAAGGAGAGCCTCGGCGGAAATGGACCAATAGGCCGGCACCGAATCCACGGCCTGCGACGGCGACGTTTCCGGCTGCATTTTCGTGTCTCCGCCTGCGACCGCTCGTTCCAGATCCGTCAGTTGGACATGAAACGGCTGATCCGGATCTCGTCGAGCAGCGATCGGGTCATACCGCCGAACGCCCACTCCCTGAGGCGGCTGTGCCCATAGGCGCCGGATACGACGAGATCGGCGTCGTGCCGATCGACGAGTTCGATCAGGCTGTCGGTTTCCCGACCGCTTTCAATGGTTTCACTGCGTGCGGTCACCCCATGAGCTGCGAGAAAGGATACCACGTCGCCCAAGCTCTCGCGCGCCCACTGATCGATGGCCGGAGCCACCGTCGCAACCACGACGTCATCGGCAGCCTGCAACAACGGCATGGCGTCGGCGACCGCCCGCCGCGCCTCGCGCGTATCCTTCCACGCAACGACGATCTTCCGGCCGACGCGGTGGTCCGTGTCGTTCCCGACGACCAGGAGAGGCCGGCCCAGCTGCAGCACCGCGCTGCCCGGATCGACCCGGCGCGCCGTGTCTTTCGTCGCCGCGCCGTCGGCAGCCCCGGTGACGACGATGTCGGCGATCCTCGCCGCTTGGGTCAGCGCATAGGTCGGCCTTTCCTGCGCGACGCGCCAGTCGGTCGCGACAGCACCGGCAACCAGCGCCTCAAATTCCTTGCGCAGGTCCTTGAAACGGCGCTCGTCGTCGTCGCGCATCTGCCGCCACACCTGCGCCGCCAGTTCCGCACCTTCCGGCCCCGTGACCGGAAGGTAGGCATCGGCCGCGCAGAAGCCGGTCAGCTTGGCGTTCCACCGTTGAGCCAGCTCGTTTGCCGCCTTCACGATCGGAACGATCGGCCCTTCGATATCCAGATTAACAAGAATGGATTTGTAGCTCACTGGACTGTCCTCCGTCCTGCCTGCCTATTTGTTGAGAAGATAGCCGTTTGGGTGCACGACACCTTGACGCGGGTCAAACGCGGCCGTGCCGATGCCTCACGCATCCACCGGTTCGATCCATGTTCCTCGTAGGCCCGCGACGATCTCCACGGCATCCTCGAGCCGGCCGATCGCGGCCGGCTTACCGGCATCGGCGAACGCGATGCCTGCCTCGACCTTCGGCCGCATCGAGCCCGCGGGAAAATCGCCCGGCGCAAGATCCGATGCCTTCACGATGCCGAGAGGAACGGCGGCATCCGTGCCCCAGCCACGATAAACGGCGTCGACATCGGTCAACATGAGAAGAAAGTCCGCATGAAGCTGGCGCGCGAGGAGTGCGGAAGCAAAATCCTTGTCGATGACGGCCTCTATGCCGATAAGGCTGCCATCTTCCCGTTCCACGACGGGGATGCCCCCGCCGCCGGCGCAAATAACGATGACACCGCGTTCGACGAGCAGGCCGAGCACCTCCGCTTCGAGGATCGCCAAGGGTTTCGGCGAGGCGACGACACGGCGCCATTTGTCATTGTCGGGTGCGATCTGCCAGCCCCGCTCCGCCGCCAGCCGTCGCGCCGTCGTTTCGTCGTAGACGGGGCCAATGGGCTTTGTCGGTGCCCTGAAGGCGCAATCCCGAGGATCGACTCGAACCTGCGTCAGAAGCGTGGCGAACAGCCGATCCTGGACGACATTGCCGAGTTCCTGCTGAAGCACATAACCAATCATCCCGGCACTTTCGGCATCGAGCACGTCGAGGGGAAAAGGCGCATCGGGCGTCGTTGCCGCCTGGAGCGCAAGCAGCCCGACCTGCGGCCCGTTGCCATGGGTAATCACCAGCGCATGGCCCGCAGCGATCAGCTTGGCCAGCACCGCCGCCGCGCGGCGAATGTTGGCGCGCTGGTTCTCTGCCGTCATTGGCTCGCCGCGCCGCAGGAGGGCGTTGCCGCCGAGAGCGACGACGATCCGCATGTCAGCCTCCGATGGTGGCGACGAGGATCGCCTTGATCGTGTGCATGCGGTTCTCCGCCTGGTCAAAGACCACGGATGCGGCGGATTCGAAAACTTCGTCGGTAACTTCCATGCAATCGATGCCGAAGCTGCTGGCGATATCCCGCCCGACCTCCGTCTCGGTATTATGGAAGGCGGGCAGGCAATGCATGAACTTGGCATGCGGCCTTCTCGTGGCCGCCATGAGGTCGCGGGTCACACGATAGGGCGTCAGAAGTTCGATGCGCTCTCGCCAGGCATTTTCATTCTCGCCCATGGAAAGCCAGACGTCCGTATAGACGAAATCAGCCCCGAGCACGGCCGCGTTCACATCCTCGTCCAGCCTGAAGCTGCCGCCGCTCGTTTCGGCCAGGCCGCGAACGTGATCGCAGAACCCATCATCCGGCCAGAGAGAACGGGGCGAGGCGATCCTCATGTCCATGCCGACCTTCGCTGCACCGATCGCCAGCGACGTCGCCACGTTGTCACGCCCCTCACCGACGAAGACGAGTGTCATGTCGGAGAGGTGCTTGTGCGAGAATTCGCGCATGGTCATGAAATCGGCGAGCACCTGGGTCGGGTGCGCCTCGTCGGTCAGCCCGTTATAGACCGGAACCCCGGCATAGGCAGCCAGTTCGTCCGCCTGATGCTGACTGAAGCCTCGGAACTCGATGGCGTCATACATGCGCCCGAGCACGCGCGCCGTGTCCTTCATCGATTCCTTGTGGCCGATGTGGCTGCCGGAAGGGCCAATATAGGTGACATGCGCTCCCTGGTCGTAAGCTGCGACCTCGAAGCCGGAGCGCGTGCGGGTCGAGTCCTTCTCGAAGATCAGGGCGATGTTCTTGCGGACAAGCCGCTGCACCTCCGTTCCCGCCTGCTTCGCCGCCTTGAGTTCGGCGCCGAGACGCAGCAGGTAGCGGATCTCCGCGCCGGAAAAATCGTCCAGCGTCAGCACATTGCGACCATGCAGATTGACGGGCATGTCAGTTCCTCCTTCGTCAGATCGGGTCGCGCGCGATGGGGCAGGTCATGCAATGGCCACCGCCACGCCCTCGGCTGAGCTCGGCGCCCTCCACGGTGATGACCTCTATGCCGGACCGACGCAGCAGCGTGTTGGTGTAGACGTTGCGGTCGTAGCCGATGACCACGCCCGGCTCGACGGCGACGACATTGTTGCCGTCGTCCCATTGCTCGCGCTCCGATTCATAGGCGTCGCCGCCAGTTGAGACGATGCGCAGCGTCTTCAGTCCCATTGCCTCCTTCACCACCTCCACGAAGGGTTTCGTCTCCTCGATGACGTCGACGGCAGCCTCGCCCTCGCCCGGCCGCAGCGAAAAGGTACGCAGCCGCTCGACGACCGGCGGATACATGGTCGCGAGATCCCGATCGCAGAAGGTGAAAACGGTGTCGAGGTGCATGAACGAGCGGTCGCGCGGCATCAGCGCGGCGACGACATGGGTTGCCTCGCCCGCCGAAAACAGGCTGCGCGCCAGCCCGCCGACCGCCTGCGGCGTCGTGCGCTCGCCCATGCCGACCAGCACGACACCCCCGCCGACCGGCATGACGTCGCCGCCTTCCAGGCTCACTCCGGGACCGGGATTGTCCGGCGAGACGAAAGGCAGGCCCGCATCGCGAAAGCGCGGATGGAACCGATAGACCGCTTCGACATTCGCCGCCTCGGGTTTGCGCGCGGCCCAGTACATGGCGTTGACGGATACCGAGCGGTAGATCCAGCAGGAGCTGTCGCGCATGAAGAGCTGGTTCGGCAGCGGCGGCAGCACGAAATCCTGAGGCAACAGCGTCCGGCCGGTGAGACCCGCCGGCTGGAAGGGCAGTTCGGCGCGGGCGATGCCGCCCACCAGCAGCATTGCGAGCCTGTCGGCCGGCACCTCGTCCAGCCAGCCGCGCAGCTCGCCCACCATGTCGTAGCCGACCACCGAGGCATCGACGCGCCGGTCGAGCAGCCAGTCGCGGGCATCCGGCAGCACCATCGTCTCGGCCAGCAGATCGCCGAACAGGTGCACGGTGACGCCGCGCTCGCGAAGGGCGTCGACAAAAACATCATGCTCCTGCCGGGCGCGCTTGACCCATAGCACGTCGTCGAACAGCAGCGCCCTGCAATTGTCCGGGGTGAGGCGGCGAAGGCTGAGGTCGGGCCGGTGCACGATCACCTCGCGCAGCCGACCGACTTCGGAATGAGCGCCAAGAGTGGTCATGACGATTCCTTTCGACGGGTTCACAGGGCGCTGACTGCGCCGGTCCACATGGCGTAGGCGGCATAAATCCCCACCGCGACCAGCGCAGCGGCGAGCACGGCCTCGACCGGATGGAAGACCCGCTCCTCATTTTCCCGCCGTGCCCAGACGAAGAAGACGATGCCCGGCGCATAGAGGATGGCGCACATGAAGAGGTAGGAGAGGCCGGCCGCATAGACGAGCCAGAGACCATAGACCGTTGCGAGAAGGCCGATCAGCATGGGACCGTTCCGGCCCTCGCCCTCGCGATAGCTTTCGCCTGTGATCGCAAGCTTTGCCGCATAGGCACCGGAGAAGATGTAGGGAACGAGGATTGCGGCCGAGGCAATGAAGAACAGCGCCTGATAGGTGCTTTGTGCAAACAGCGTGATGACGAGGAAAACCTGCACGAGCAGGTTGGTAATAAGCAGCGAGGTCGAAGGCACGCCGCGTGCGTTCTCGTGGCCGAAGAACTTCGGCATGGTGCCGTCGCGCCCGGCGACATGCGGAATCTCGGCGGCAAGCAGCGTCCAGCTCAGGAAGGCGCCGATGACGGAGACGACGAGCGCGAGATTGATGATCACCGCACCCCACGGCCCGACAACGGCCTCCAGAACCCCCGCCATGGACGGGTTCTTCAAGGCGGCGAGTTCCGGCTGGTTCAGGATGCCGAGCGAGAGCAGCGAGACGAGCGCATAGAGCGCAAGGCAGGTGAAAAAGCCGAGAACGGTTGCCGTGGCGATATCCTTGCGCCGCTCGGCACGGGCCGAAAAGACGCTGGCGCCCTCGATGCCGATGAACACCCAGAGCGTCACAAGCATCGTGCTCTTCACCTGGTTCATGATCGAGCCGAGCCCGGCATTGCCGAGGCCGGTGAAATCGGCGTTGAAGACATCGACCTTGAAGGCGACCGCGACGAGGCCGGCAAAAAGCACGATGGGCGCGATCTTGGCGACGGTGACGACGAGGTTGACGATCGCCGCCTGCCGCACGCCGGCCATGATAAGGAAATGGATCACCCAGAGAAGGACGGAGGCGCCGAGCACCGCCTGCCAGGTGTTCCCGTCGCCGAAGGCCGGGAAGAAGTAGGAGAGCGCGCTGAAGACAATGACCGCGTAGGAGACGTTGCCGACCCAGGCGCTGATCCAGTAGCCCCAGGCGCTGTTGAAGCCGATGAAAGGCCCGAACCCCGCCTTGGCATAGGCATAGGGGCCGGCGTCGAGTTCAGGCTTTCGCGTCGCCAGCGACTGGTAGACGAAGACCAGCGCCAGCATTCCCACGGCGGTGATCGCCCAGCCGATCATGATGGCGAGCGGTCCGGCCCCGGCCGCCATGTTTTGCGGCAGGCTGAAGACGCCCGAACCCACCATGGAGCCGATGACGAGCGCCGTCAGCGCGCCCAGATGCAGCTTGGTTTGCTTTGCCGCCGGAGCGGAGGTGGTGGAAGCGGAATGAACATCTGCGGCAGTCATGGCTGGTCTCCCGGAGTTCTTAAACATTGAAAAAGACTGCGCGCCATTGCCGCTCTTCGCCTTGACCGGCGTCAAAGCCCATCACGAAAGCAAGGCTCATTCTCTCCTGCGTTCAAAACTTCGAACCCCGCATAGGAGATTGAGATGAAGGCTCTCGTTTACGAAGGTCCGGGACGGAAGTCCCTCATGGAACGGCCGCTGCCCACGATCACGGCGGCGACCGACGCCATCGTCAAGGTGACGCGCACAACGATCTGCGGAACCGACCTGCACATCCTCAAGGGTGACGTGCCGACCTGTACGCCCGGCCGTATCCTCGGTCACGAAGGCGTGGGCATCGTTGAAGGGACGGGCGCCGGCGTGACCCAGTTCGCCAAAGGCGACCGCGTCCTGATCTCGTGCATTTCGTCCTGCGGCAAGTGTGAATATTGCCGGCGCGGCATGTATTCTCATTGCACGACCGGTGGCTGGATTCTCGGCAATACGATCGACGGGACACAGGCCGAATATGTCCGCATCCCTCATGCCGACACCAGCCTCTATCCGATCCCCGACGGCGCGGACGAGGAAGCTCTAGTCATGCTCAGCGACATCCTTCCCACCGGCTTCGAATGCGGCGTGCTGAACGGGAAGGTGCAGCCCGGAAGCACGGTGGCCATCGTCGGCGCCGGCCCGATTGGGCTTGCGGCGCTGCTCACGGCACAGTTCTATTCTCCCGCCGAGATCATCATGATCGACCTCGACGAAAACCGACTTGCCGTAGCCAGCCGCTTCGGTGCGACGCAAACCGTCCGGGCGAGCGGCGGCGACGCGGCACGCCAGCTCCTGGCCTTGACCAGCGGCAAGGGCGTCGATGCCGCGATCGAGGCGGTCGGAATTCCGGTCACCTTCGAGCTCTGCCAGGAGATCGTCGCTCCCGGCGGCGTCATCGCCAATATCGGCGTGCATGGGGTCAAGGCCGACCTGCATCTGGAGAAACTGTGGTCGCAGAACATCGCCATCACCACGCGGCTGGTGGACACGGTCACGACGCCGATGCTGCTGAAAACCGTGCAGTCGGGCAAGATCGACCCGAAGAAGCTGATCACCCATCGGTTCAGCCTCGATCGGATCGGCGAAGCCTACGAGACCTTCTCCCGTGCGGCCGATACGCATGCCCTCAAGGTCATCATAGAAACCGGCAGCGCGCTGACGATCCCGGCCGAGGCGATAGCCAACGACTTACTGGACACCGCTCTCATGACCCATACGGGGCTCATGTTGCATGTGCGCGCGGTCAAGCCGGAGGACGAGTCGCTTCTGGCGGAATTCTTCCGACATGTAACGCCCGAGGACCTACGCTTCCGGTTTCTTGGCGGTGTCCGTGAAGTGAGCCATGACCGCCTGCTTTCCATGACGAAGGTAGACCATGTCACCACGGAGCACTTCCTCGCATTCTCCGGCGGCAGCGACGAGATTACCGCAGCGGCGCTCGTGGCCTGCGACCCGTCGATGACGAAGGCAGAAGTGGCGATCTCCGTGCGCGCCGACGACAAACACAAGGGCGTCGGCTGGGAAATGCTGCGCCATGTCGCCCGCTACGTGCAGGCCCGCGGCGTCAAGACGCTGGAATCGCTGGAAAGCCGGGAAAACCACGAGGCCATCGAACTCGAGCGGCAACAGGGTTTTATCGCTGTCCCCTACCCTGACGATCCGACGCTTATCCTCATCCGTAAGGATCTCCGGTCCACCTGAGCCCCGAGTGTCCCGCTTACAACGCGAATTCCTGGTCGAGGCGCGGTACCACGCTCTCCCAACCCAGCTCGCGCCCTATGCGCACGCGTAAGGCTTCCGATGCCTCGGCCTCCCCATGCACGATGAAGACCTTGCGCGGCGGACGCGGGCAACCCGAAAGCCAACGCATCAATTCATCGGCATCGGCATGGGCCGAGAGCATGTCGAGATGGGCCACCTCCGCATTGACCGGAATCCAGTCACCATGGATCTTCAGTTCTTTCGCGCCGTCCTGAAGCGAGCGGCCTCTCGTCCCGGCGGCCTGGAAGCCGGCGAGCAGGATCGTGTTGCGTGCATCCGGCGCGAAGGCTTTCAGATGATGCAACACACGGCCGCCCGTCGCCATGCCGGAGGCGGAAATGACGATCTTCGGAATAGGGCTCGCGCTGATCGCTTTCGAGGCCTCGACGTCGTCGGTGTAGCGCGCGATGCCGAACACCTTCTTGCAGCTTTCGGGGTCAAGCCGATGATCCCTCGGATGCCGGCCCATGAGCCCGGTCGCATCGATGGCCATGGGGCTGTCGAGGAACACGGGTACGTCCCCGAGAACCCCCGCCTGCTTCAGCTTCCAGAAATAGTAGAGCAATTCCTGCGCGCGCCCGACGGCGAAGGCCGGAACGACGAGCGTCCCGCCACGTTTGATCGTGCGCTCCACAACCGCCCGCAGGGCATCTTCTGGGTCGGTCTTGTCGTGAATGCGGTTGCCGTAGGTGGATTCGATCATGACATAGTCCGCCTCGACCGGTCGGGCCGGGTCCGGCATCAGCGGATCGCCGTAGCGGCCGATATCGCCGGAAAAGACGATCCTCTGCCCACCGCAGGCCATCTCAACCCATGCCGCGCCGAGAATATGGCCCGCACGGTGGAACCGGAACCATGCGCCATCGGAAAGCCGCACGGTCTGATCGAATTCAACGGTCGAGAAGTGCTCCACGGCATTCTGCGCGTCATGGACGGTGTAGAGGGGAAGAGCCGGCTGGTGACGCGACAGCTTGTGCCGGTTGAGGAATTCCGCGTCCTTTTCCTGTAGATGGCCGCTGTCCATGAGGATCAACTCGGCGACATCGCGGGTGGCCGGCGTCGCGTAGATCTTGCCACGGTAGCCCTCGCGCACCAGGCGCGGCAGATATCCGCAATGATCGAGATGCGCATGCGTCAGGATCACCGCGTCGATATTGCGCGGCGAGACTGGCAGGGGTGTCCAGTTGAGGTCTCGCAGGTTCTTCAAGCCCTGAAAGAGGCCGCAATCGATCAGGATGCGGTGTCCCCCGAGAGTGAGCAGATGCTTCGAGCCGGTAACGGTTCCGGCACCGCCGAGCGATTTCAGTGACAGCATGGTTTCCTCCCCTCACGGGCCGCTTTGCCCACGGATTGGCCTATTGCCGCGCATAGGGCCATTTCCAGTCGCGGATCTCGGGCATGTCCTCACCGTGCTCGCGCACATAGGCATGATGTGCGTCGAGCTTCGCCTTCAGCGTGGCGACGAGGTCCAGTTTCCGCTCGGCAAGAGCCTGCAGGCGTTCGATCGCCTCGATGGCGAGGTGATAGCGGTCTAGCCTGTTCATCACCGCCATATCGAAGGGCGTGGTCGTTGTGCCCTCCTCGACGAAGCCCTTGACGTGGAAATTCGGATGGTTGGTGCGTTTGTAGACCAGCCGATGGATAAGATACGGATAGCCGTGATGGGCGAACACGACCGGCCGGTCTCGGGTAAAAATCCGGTCAAAATCCTCGTCCGAAACACCGTGCGGATGATGCTGCGGCGACTGCAATGCCATCAGGTCCACGACGTTGACGACGCGGATGCGCAAGTGCGGCAGCGCCCGCCGCAGGAGATCGACGGCGGCGAGCGTCTCCATGGTCGGCACGTCGCCCGCGCAGGCCATCACGATATCGGGCCCAAGCCCCTCCTCCGTGCCCGCCCAGTCCCAGATGCCAAGTCCGGCCTCGCAATGGGAGGTCGCCTCGTCCATCGTCAGCCATTGCGGAGCCGGCTGCTTGCCGGCCACGATGACGTTGATGCGGTTCCATGTCCGCAGGCAATGGTCGCCGACCCAGAGCAGCGTGTTGGCGTCCGGCGGCAGGTAGACGCGCACGATATCGGCTCCCTTGTTGGCGACGAGGTCGATGAAGCCGGGGTCCTGGTGGGAAAAGCCGTTGTGGTCCTGCCGCCAGACATGGGAGGTGAGCAGGTAATTGAGCGAGGAGACGGGGCTGCGCCAGGGCAGCTCGCGCGCTACCTTCAGCCATTTCGCATGCTGGTTGAACATCGAATCGACGATGTGAATGAAGGCCTCGTAGCAGGAGAAGAAACCATGCCGTCCGGTTAGCAGGTAGCCCTCAAGCCAGCCCTGACATAAATGTTCGCTGAGCACTTCCATGACACGACCTTCCGGCGCGAGATGATCGTCCGTCGGCAGTCTCTCGGCCATCCACACGCGATCCGTCGCCTCGAAGACGCTGGCGAGCCGGTTCGAGGCCGTCTCGTCCGGCCCGAAGACGCGAAAATTGCGGCCGGCCGCGTTCAACCGGATCACGTCGCGCAGATAATCGCCAAGAACCTTCGTCGACTGCGCCTCCAGCGCACCGGGCCGATCCACCGCAACCGCATAGCCAGCGATTTCGGGCGTGAGCAGCTCCCTGTGAAGGACGCCGCCATTGGCGTGCGGACTGGCGCCCATGCGGCGCACGCCTGTCGGCGCCAACGCCCGCAGCTCCGGCTTCAGACGGCCATCCGCATCGAAAAGGTCTTCGGGATCGTAGCTTCGCATCCAGGTTTCGAGGATGTCACGATGCGCGGCGTTCGTACGGCATTCGGAAACGGGCACCTGATGCGAGCGCCAGTGGTTTTCAACGACCTTGCCGTCCACCTCTTTCGGCCCCGTCCAGCCCTTCGGGCTGCGCAGTACGATCATCGGCCATCGCGGCCTGCGGGCGGGATCCTTCTTCGCCGCGGCCCGGATGGCCGCGATGCGGTCGAAGGCGTTGTCGAGCGCGGCCGCCATATCCCGGTGCATGGCCTGCGGCTCATGGCCCTCCACAAAGATCGGATCGTAGCCGTAGCCGGTGAAGAGATGGGCCAGCTCCTCGTCCGGCAGGCGCGCCAGCACGGTCGGATTGGCGATCTTGTAGCCGTTGAGATGGAGGATCGGCAGCACCGTGCCGTCGCTGACGGGGCTGAGGAACTTGTTGGAATGCCAGGCGGCAGCGAGCGGGCCGGTCTCGGCCTCGCCATCCCCCACCACACAGGCGACGACGAGGTCCGGATTGTCGAAGGCCGCGCCATAGGCATGCACCAGCGCATAGCCGAGTTCGCCGCCCTCATGGATGGAGCCGGGCGTTTCGGGGGCCGCGTGGCTCGGAATGCCGCCGGGGAAGGAGAACTGCCGGAACAGCGCCTTCAGCCCCGCCTCGTCCTCGCCGATCTCGGGATAGACCTGCGAATAGGTGCCTTCCAGATAGGTATTGGCCACCATGCCCGGCCCGCCGTGGCCGGGGCCGCAGATATAGAGGACATCGGCGTCGCGCGCCCGGATGATGCGGTTGAGATGGGCATAGATGAAGTTGAGGCCCGGCGTCGTGCCCCAGTGGCCGAGAAGGCGCGGCTTCACATGCTCCGCCTTCAAAGGTTCGCGGAGCAACGGATTGTCCATTAGGTAGATCTGGCCCACCGAAAGATAGTTGGCCGCCCGCCAGTAGCGGTCGATCAGCGCGAGGTCTCCGGTGTCAGGCTCGTTTGCCATATCCTCTCTCCCTGCCGCCTGCTCCACGGCTTCAACGTCTGTAACGGCCTGTTTACTCAGAAAAGCGCAACGCTACTGCGGCAACGCCCCGTCGCGGGTAAGCTGCCGACAGGCTGTGTCGGCAATCGTGTCGACGCCTTGGCGCAGTTCGTGGAGGCTTGCCGCGAGGGATTTTTCGGCAAACTCGGTTTGGCAGACCAGCATGTTCAAGGGATCCTCGCAGTCGGCAAGGTTCTGGAGATGCGCGCACTGATCCTCAAGCAGGCGTGACGTCACGCCCAGCCAATGCCTGTACATCGCCATTCCGATGTTGAAGGGCGCCAAAAGAAGCGGATCGGCGACCCTAGGCGCGAAGCCAGCCGCGATTCGTTCCGCATCTGTCGCATTCTTCGCGGACATGACGAACTCCCGTTTCGATTAGATCGCATTCTAGGTGGTTTCGCGCAATGAAACTTGATCTGCGTCAACGGAGATAAAGACTGCCCTGTGTAGGGTAATATTCGATCCGCTATCCAATCATGAGGTTGTCTTCAGCGGAAACCCCCTTCTGCCGAAGGAGACACCCATGAATGCTCCGGCGAGCGAGATGTTGGCCTCCCGGCGGATGACGGATCTGCCGCCCGTCTCCCGGATGGAGGAACTGGGAAGCGAAGCCTTTCGCGCGATCGATCGCCTGCGGGAAGCGATCGCCGGCCAGTTCAGCGCCGGCATGTCGCCTGCTGCCTTCGCACTTGCCCTTTTCGACTGGTCGGTCCACCTCGCCTCGGCCCCCGGGAAGCGGATGGAACTTGTCGACAAGGCGAACCGCAAGGCGGTCCGCCTGCTCTGCCACCTTGCGGCCGTGGCGGCAACACCAGATGCGTCGCCGTGCATCGAGCCCCTACCCGGCGACTACCGTTTCTCCGACGAACGCTGGAGGAAGCCGCCCTTCAGCATTTGGGCTCAGGCTTTCCTTCTCCAGCAGCAATGGTGGCACAATGCGACGAAGGAGGTGCCGGGTGTCGCGCCGCACCACGAGGACGTGGTGTCCTTCGCCGTCCGCCAGATCCTCGACGTCTTTTCCCCCTCCAACATGCCTTTCGCCAATCCGGAGGTGATGGACAGGACGATCCGCTCCGGCGGCGTGAATTTCCTCGACGGCCTGCGCAACGGGATGGAGGATGCCGGCCGCCTCGCCACCGGGCAGAAGCCGGCCGGAACGGAGGATTTTGTCGTCGGCCGGGACGTCGCCGCGACACCAGGCAAGGTGATCTACCGCAACCATCTGATCGAGCTGATCCAGTACGCCCCGGCAACCGACACCGTGGCGGCCGAACCGGTCCTGATCGTGCCGGCCTGGATCATGAAATACTACATTCTCGACCTCTCGCCGCACAATTCGCTCGTGTGCCACCTGGTCGCTCAGGGCCATACCGTCTTCTGCATCTCCTGGCGCAATCCCACGGCGGCCGACCGCGACCTGACGATGGACGACTACCGCCGGCTTGGCGTGATGGCGGCGCTCGATGCGGTGAATGCCGTTGTTCCCGGCCGAAAGGTCCACGCCGCGGGCTATTGCCTCGGCGGCACGCTCCTGGCGATCGCGGCAGCCGACATGGCGCATCGCGGCGACGACCGGCTGGCAAGCCTGACCTTGCTTGCCGCGCAGACGGACTTCACCGAGCCCGGCGAGCTCGCCCTCTTCATCGACCACAGCCAGGTGCATGTGCTCGAAAGCATGATGTGGAACCGCGGCTATCTTTCGGCCGACCAGATGGCGGGAGCCTTCCAGCTCCTGCGCTCGAACGACCTCGTCTGGTCGCGCATCGTGCATGAGCACATGATCGGCGAGCGCACGCCGATGATCGACCTGATGGCCTGGAACGCCGACTCCACCCGCATGCCCTACCGGATGCACGCCGAATACCTGAAGCGGCTCTATCTCGGCAACGAGCTCGCCGCCGGCCGCTTCATGGTCGAGGGGCGCCCCGCTGCCATCCAGAACATCCGCGTGCCGATGTTCGTGGTCGGTACCGAGCGCGACCATGTCGCGCCGTGGCGGTCGGTCTACAAGATCCACTATCTCAGCAACACCGAACTCACCTTCGTCCTGACCAGCGGCGGCCACAATGCCGGCATCGTCAGCGAGCCCGGCCGCCCGCGCCGGCGCTACCGCATCGCCGTGCGCGCGGCGGACGGACTGTGCGTGGGCGCCGATGAATGGGCCGAGACGGCGGAGGCGCGGCCGGGCTCGTGGTGGGAGGCCTGGACGGGCTGGCTTGCCGCGCATTCGGCGCCGGAACGGGTCGACGCACCATCCATGGGCGCCCGCCGAAAGGGCTGCAGACCCGTCGCCGATGCTCCCGGTACCTATGTTTTCCAGAGGTGAATCGCCGATGGACGGCTTCCTCCGCAACAGGACCTTCGACGAACTCCGGCCCGGCGACACCGCCTTCGCAGGACCGGCCTCTTCGGCCATGTCGTCGCCCATGGCATGTGGACGGCAGCCCTCGTCTCCGCCGTGCTCGGCACGCGCCTGCCCGGCCCCGGCACGATCTATCTCGGCCAGGACCTCCGGTT
>Ga0182739_1000315_pt1 | contig 73007 bp, 85 predicted proteins | sample eDN5th30CBELigBY_FD_128873 | JGI IMG/M metagenome (GOLD analysis project Ga0182739, IMG submission 128873) | Enriched backyard soil microbial communities from Emeryville, California, USA - eDNA 5th pass 30_C BE-Lig BY (version 2) (version 2) | ecosystem: Environmental > Terrestrial > Soil >... | reverse complement strand
GCCAGCGTTCGTCCTGAGCCAGGATCAAACTCTCCATAAAAGAAGTGCTTGTTTAGCTCATTTAAAACATTTAAACTGACAGTTTCGCTCGTTGTTCAGTTTTCAAAGAACAATTTCGACAACGTTTAACATCTTATCACATAATGTTCAGTTGTGCAAGTATTATTTTTATGTTTGTTTCAGTCAAAATGAACTGACCAAACGATTTCTTTCATGTCCGGCATGTTTGTTTCTCGGCCGGAATTAGAATATACCATAGGCTGTCCACAGTGTTCAATACCTTTTTATCAAAAACATTAATTACTTCCCCATCTAATCGGTCGAACGGGCCGCGCATATGGTTGGGCAGCAGCCCGCAGCCTTTACGCTATCGATAATTTCGCATATTGAGCGCGTAGCGTGACAACTCTTTCGGTGAGGCGATTCTGGCGAACATGCGGAAGATGATCTTATATCTTTTCGCGATCGCTTGCTTGATATCCTCATCCAACCGTGAATCGTGCAGGTCGAGCATCATTTCATCTAATTCTTTGCGGAGGACGTAATCAAATTCTTTGCATTCTTTTTCATTGAACAAGATCCCGAGCATAACCGTTAGTCGGCCTCCTTAACAGCGACGATATTCACATTTAAACAAAAAGCGCCCTGCGCTGCCGCATAGGGCGTCACCTGCCGCTTTATTGTTATGCTCAAATATTGGTAATTTTATTACTTTTGTAACAAGTATGGTGTAATTGTGCTTTCGATTAGTGATGCAGCCAGAAGGAGCAGTACGATTCCGAGCAGAACGGGAAGGGTCATCATGAGGTATTGTTTCGTTTCCTTCCCCATCGCTTTAGCTCGTGAGCTATTAACAAGACATCCAAGCCAACGGAACGCAATGTTCCCCGACCGGAGCCCATATGCCGATGCAAGAATGATAACCGGAATCTCTATGATGCCGTGAGGCAGTATGCCTTTGAATAGAACCTCGAGCATTCTCGACATTCCCTCAACAGCATAGTACTGGTGCATGAGATAGCCAATCACCATCCCGTTGAGCACCATAAGGACAGCTGGATATATGCCAAATAAAAAACCTAAATATATAATGAACCCCGCTATTTTCGCATTGTTGATGAAAATAACCACAATCGCCATTAGTGTCGGGTTAGACGAGCGATTAATAATGTCACTCAGTTCCCTGATACCTTGAATTTGTTGTTCTAGAAAATCAGTAAGACCTGTCGCAGTAACCCCCGTTACTATACCGGCTAGAAAGAGTACTGCGCTAATACCAAAATAAGTACGCATCATTCGAAAATGTGCTGCCCATCCAAGGTTGCGAAACATGCTGTGTACCTCCTCTTAAAGATTCATAGAAAGATGAATATCCGCTATGTGTACGAGCATAGGATTGTACTAGTACAAGGTGTACGAAAGTTTATGAGAGGAGCGCCGACGGATGAACATGTTTTATGTATGGAACGGAAGAAAGCTGAAGCGGTATTTGATGCTTGCTGTAGCTGTTGTTTTCTCTTGCGGCATTATTTATGCAGAGCGTGACAATATTGCCGTATTCGCCCCCCAGCAGCCGGCAGCCATCTACAGCATACCGACGGACAAGAAGGTCGTTGCTTTAACGTTTGACATCAGTTGGGGGGACAAGCGTGCCGAGCCCATTATCGATCTGTTAAAAGAGAAAGGCGTTAAGAATGTAACCTTCTTCCTCTCCTCCGTCTGGAGCCAATCGCATCCAGAGATTGTGAAGAAAATTGTAGACGCCGGCTTCGAGATTGGTAGCCATGGTCACAAGCACGATTACTACAGCAAATTCAACGACGATGAGATCCGCTCGCAAATCACAACAGCCCATACTATCCTCTCTAACTTAACCGGTAAATCGCCTAACTTAATTCGTCTGCCTAATGGAGATTTCGATAAACGTGTGCTTCGTATTGCGGAAGAATTGAATTATACGGTCATCCAATGGGATACCGATTCGTTCGATTGGATGAATATCGGTACAGACAAAATCGTTGAACGTGTCGTAAGCCGCGCTCATCCAGGGGATATCATCCTTATGCATGCAAGCGACTCCTCTAAGCAAACACGCGATGCCCTGCCTGCTATAATCGATCAGCTGCGTGCCAATGGGTATGATTTCGTTACCGTATCACAAATGATCGGACAGACAGAGGTTCAAGGCAAAACGGTAAATACCGATTCCTTAAACGATCCGTCTGTCCGACTCGAAGCTGCAGCATATGGTTTGTAAAACTTTAAGAGCTACTACTAGACCGATTTCGCGACATTCGCGGAGTCGGTTTTTTCATCGGCGCTTCCTACGAGCTTGTGCAGCCACATAATCTGGAACGCGTTGCAAACAAATAAAGGTGTAATCATAAAGATGACGGATACTGCATTCGTCTCTCCGTTAATGCTTGGCCATGCCTCCAGCACGGTCACGACAAACATAAGGAACACAGTCGGTACGAAAGCGCTTCGGTTCGTTTGCTTGGCTTTGAAATAAGCTACGGCAATCGAGCCAATTGCCAATGCGATCGGCAGCACCCAATACAGCCAGCTGCTCAAACGTTCACGGTCGCCATAAAGCATGTAACCCAGAGCAAATGTTGCGAACAACGATGTATACCCTTGAAGCATCGTCCACAAATATTTTTGTCTAAAAATGCTTAGTGCGATGTAGTTGACCGTCAAATAGGCGAAAAAGCCCATCATCGCGAATACGCCAATCATCAATCCGCTGATCGCCATCATGAGCGCGTTATAGCCTGTCTCCTCGACTTTCAGAAATCCGTACGATTGATCCGTAAATTGGAGAGCTAGTCCGAGAACGGTACAGGTGACAGCCCCGACCGCCATCGAGCTCCAAAATAAAAAAAACAATTTCCGTAAATTCATGCTTAGCATTGACCTCCCAATCATTATGCAAGGGATCCAACCGGCCGTACTTGCAACGACATGCGTTTCGTCCCAGAGAAATCCAAGGGGAATGACCTCGAATTCCAGAAGAGGCTGCCGCCCCTAATCATGCAATCTGCTCTTTATTTTACCACATTAGAATTTATAAGTCTTCGGGTATGCGGATGGGCAATTTGTAATTCGGGGTATTTTCTGCACAATAAAAATGCTAATCCATTCCGATGATAATCACGCTAACATTGCACATACTATCCTTACGAATAATCGTTGGCAATGGAAGGGGTCTGGCACAGCATGCGATTATGGTTATGGATATTAACAGCATCTGCCCTGCTTTCGATAACGGCCTGCGGCGCTGAGCCGTCATCGTCACAGAGCGAGCCGATTAGCTACAAGGACATGAAAACGATGGTCATCGATATTCTTAAGACCGAGGATGCGCAGAAAGCTCTTCAAGAGTCAGCCAGCTCCTCATCAGGAAACACGGGATTCAGCTCCAAGCTGCTATCCGTTCAGGATCAAGAGCAGGTCCGTATGGCCGTCAAAGAGGTTCTCGTCTCCCCTGATTACGACAAGGTAATCAAAACCTTAATGACCGACACCCGCTTCGCTGGTGAATTTGCTAAATCAGTTAACTCGCAAAATAAGCAAATCCATAAGGATCTCATTAAAGACCCTTCTTATCAAAAGGATCTCATCCAAGCGATGAAGTCACCTGAAATGGATAAAATGATCCTGGACGTGCTGCAAGGTTCCCAATACCGCAAGCAAGTGATGTCCTTGATGCAAGAGGCTATGCAGAACCCTCTGTTTCGTCTCGAAGTACTTGACCTGCTGAAGAAGGCTGTACAGGAAGAGCTCAAGCCTGCTCCTACATCATCTGACAGTAAGAAGAAAGAGGAAAGCGGCGGGGAAAGTGAAGATAGCGGAGACAGCGAAGACAGCGGCGAATCCAAGGAAGAGGAATCTGGAAGCGGCGAGGAGTCTTCAGCATAATAAACACACAAAAGCAAAAGCAGCCAAGCTCCCGTTAAGAGCTTGGCTGCTTTTGTTATTGTCAGATTAAACTTTATCGATCACACGTTGTGCCAATTCCGCATATAGCTTGCCCGTCTCACTGTCAGCCTTGTACACGGATGGCGAGAAATCAGGCTCAGACGGATGGTTGTCTGGAGCGCCTAATGGGATTTGCGCGAGAAGCTCGGCATTCAACGTCTCAGCAAGACGCGCACCTCCGCCTCGTCCGAACAAATATTCTTTCTCTCCGCTGTGACGGTTCAAGTAGTACGACATATTCTCGACAACGCCGATAATCGCGTGCTCCGTCTTGATTGCCATCGCGCCTGCCCGAGCAGCGACGAATGCGGCCGTAGCATGCGGAGTCGTGACAATAATTTCTTGGCTCTGCGGGATGATCTGGTGCACATCCAGCGCAATATCACCGGTGCCTGGGGGCAGATCCAGCAGCATATAGTCAAGCTCGCCCCACTCGATCTCGGCGAAGAAATTGCGAAGCATTTTGCCAAGCATAGGACCACGCCATACGACTGGACTGTTGTTCTCGACGAAGAAGCCCATCGACATGACTTTAACGCCGAATCGCTCGATAGGAATGACGCGATCACCTTCTACGTCAGGCCGCTCCTCAATCCCCATCATATCCGGTACGCTGAATCCGTAAATATCGGCATCGATTAGACCTACTCGTTTGCCCGCACGTGCAAGAGCGACAGCGAGATTCACGGTTACGGTCGATTTGCCTACGCCGCCCTTACCGCTCGCAATGGCAATAAACTTCGTACCGCTCTCTGGCGACAGGAGAGGCGTTGGCTCTAGCAAGCCCCCATGACCTTTGACAGGCGCTCCTTGTCCTCCATTAGACTGTGCTGAGGCACTCGCTGCCTCTTCGGGAAGTACCCGGAGACGAAGATGTACGGACTCGACTTCTGCCTGCTTCAACGCCTCACGTACAATGGCTTCAATTGGGGCCTGATCTTCCTGCTTTGCCGTTAAAACGGTCATGGACACGCTGTTGTCCTTGCATACAACGTCGCGGAATTGAACGGACTTACCCATCTCACCTGCACCCTCGACCGCTGTGCGAACAATCTCGATTACCTGTTCTCGCGTTAACATCGTATTGATTCCACCTTCTTAGCTATGTAAATAGTTGAGCTGATTACAGATAAGTTGCTGATTACCTCACTATTATACCATAGTCCACGGCGCCCTTCGATCAATGCACCGGTTCGGCGATTGAGGTGGTTGCTGCTTTCTCTCCTGCACTGAAACGAAGAATGCCCTGATAAATCGCTGCGGCTACAGATCGTTGGTAGTCGCCATCTGTCAGTCGGCTTGCCTCTCCCGGGTTCGACAGAAAACCAACTTCAACTAGTGCCAATGGGATGTCCTGAATTTGCTTCATCAGGTACACCTCATTCTTGATAGGCGCTGCAATGCGAGTGGTGTTCGCTAGATTACGCTTAATCTCCTCCTGAATCAGGGCGGCCAATTGACCGTTGTTCACTTGGCTTGGATAATAGAACGTTTGTGCGCCGGACCATTTGGTCGATGGAATGCTGTTCATGTGAATGCTGAGGACGATCTGAGGCTTCGTTTCTTTAATAATCGACACGCGCTTCATTAGATCCTCCGTCTTCCGTCTTGCGATTTTCTTCGTGTCCTCTGCAGCAAGATCATAATCGGCTTCTCTCGTCATCACCACGATGGCTCCCGCCTGCTGCAAATAATCGCGCAAATAAATCGCAATCGCAAGGTTCAGGTCCTTCTCGATAGCCCCCTCCTTGCTGACGGCTCCCCCATCGATGCCTCCGTGTCCCGCATCTATTACGATTGTTTTGCCAGACAACGGAAGTGACCAAGTCGTCCAAGTCCGCGAAGCCGGTATATCCTGTACGATGAGCATGATAGCAGCGATAACAACAAGAGCGCTGACGATGATACGCAGCAGCCCTTTATAGTTCATCCATACGACAACCCGATTTCGAATCCGCCGCATAAAATAAAACCACCTCACCCCACACGAATGATATCCGGGCCATACATGAAAGCCTGTACTATACCATCCTTATGGGACGAGGCGGTCGTTTATGACTGCATCGTAATTATTGAATTGAATAGACCGTATCATAATAACCGGCCGTACAAAGCGCATGGGTGCACTCTGACGGCCGATAAGACGATGTTCAAATCTTATTTGTGCAGACCGCACTCTGTTTTCTCGTTACCCGACCAACGTCCAGCACGTGGGTCTTCGCCTGGCATGACTTGACGGGTGCAATGCTCACAGCCGATCGATGGGTAATGATTGTCATGCAGTTTGTTGTAAGGTACGTTGTTCTCACGGATATAGTTCCACACGTCTTCAGACGTCCAGTTCGCAATCGGATTGAACTTCATGAGACCGAACTTGTAATCATACTCGATCTTCTTCGCATTCGCACGAGTAGGTGCTTGGTCGCGGCGAATCCCCGTAATCCAGCACTCATAGCGGCTCAGAATTTGCGTTAGCGGCTGAACCTTGCGGATGTTGCAGCATTGGTTAGGATCGCTCTTCCACAGCTCCTCGCCGTATTGTGCCGCTTGCTCCTCTGGCGTAATTGCCGGCTTCACTTGCACGTAACGAATGTTCGGGTAACGAGCAGCGAGCGCGTCACGCGTTTCGAGCGTTTCTTTAAAGTGGAAGTCCGTATCGAGGTAGAAAATATCGATATTCGGATTAACCTTTTGTATCATATCAACGAGAACGACGTCCTCTGCGCCGAAGCTGCATGCAAACGTGATATTAGGAAACGTTTCGATCGCGTATTTGATGATCGCTTCTGGTGTTGCATCCTCAAGTTCAACGGCCTTCTGTGCGGCAAGCGCTTCTTTCTCTAACAGATTCATCGTTAGGACCTCCGTACATAATAATTCCTAGTAAAAGGCTAAGCTTTGCTCATTATTATACGTCTTTCGCATCGTTTGTTCAATGAACGAATTTCATTATAAAAAATACCCCTTCCGAGCATATACATGCTGCAGAAGAGGTATTCGACTCGAAATTAACGTTTCGAGAACTGTGGAGCGCGACGAGCTGCTTTGAGACCGTATTTCTTACGTTCTTTCATACGTGGGTCACGCGTCAGGAAGCCTGCGCGTTTCAGCGAACCACGGAACTCAGGGTCTGCTTTGAGCAGTGCACGGGAAATACCGTGGCGGATTGCACCAGCTTGACCAGAGATACCGCCGCCGTTAGCGATAACGATTACGTCGTATTTGCTCGTCGTATCCGTCAGCGTCAGCGGTTGTTTAACGATCAGCTTCAGCGTTTCAAGACCGAAATATTCATTCAGGTCACGTTTATTGATAGTGATTCGTCCTTCACCCGGCACGAGACGAACGCGTGCTACGGAGTGTTTACGACGACCGGTTCCATAGTATTGAACTTGTGCCATGAAACTGTCCTCCTTTTATTAACCGCGAAGCTCGTACACTTCAGGGTTTTGTGCTTGATGCGGATGTTCCGAACCTGCATATACTTTGAGTTTGAGCTTCATTTTGTCGCCCAGACGGTTCTTAGGAAGCATGCCGTGTACAGCTGCTTCGAGAACGCGCTCAGGGTGTTTTTGAAGCATGTCGTTAGCCGAGAATACTTTCAGACCACCTGGATACATGGAGTGGCGATAGTATTTTTTGTTTTGAAGCTTCTTGCCCGTGAGGACAACTTTCTCAGCGTTGATGATGACAACGAAGTCACCAGTGTCAACATGAGGCGTAAATTGTGGTTTGTGTTTACCGCGGATCAAGGCAGCTGCTTCGCTGGCCAGACGGCCCAGCGTTTTGCCTTCTGCATCGATAACAAACCATTTGCGATCGACTTCGTTAGGCTTAGCCATAAAGGTAGTACGCATGGGTGTTCCTCCTTAAAAATGTTTCAGCAATCCATTTATAATGAAACGTTCGCGTTTCAAGCTGATATTTCTTCGTTTAAGTTACATCTATTGCTCTTTTGGTTGGAGCATTTCTAATCGGGGCTGTGGGATAGCCATTAAAAATGCACAAGTTATATACTACTATAAATACTGAACTTTCGCAAGAGGTTTAACTTGTAAAATACAGCTATTTTGCGCTATCATGCCCCGAAAAGTGTAACCTTGATTCTTCTGGCGGATATTCGACTTCCCACAGCATGAGTCCATGTGCCATCGCTGTTGGCCCCGTCTTCGTCCGATCCAATGCCTTCAGCATGGAAGGGATATCGTCAGGCGACAATTTACCTTCCCCAACCCACATCATCGTGCCCGCAATAATTCGGACCATATTATATAGGAAGCCGCTGCCCGTCACGAACAGATGCAGCATGGAGCCATCCTCTTCAATACGCGTCTCAAATATAGTGCGAACATGGTGAAGCTGTGTAGATTGAATCGATGTAAACGACGTGAAGTCATGCTCACCTACAAGATGTGCAAGAGCCTCGCGCATCGCAGCGACATTAAGCGGCGTCGGGTGATGAAAAGCATAGTGACGGTCAAACACGTCCGGAAACTTGCGACGATCGATCGTATAGCGGTACGTCTTCCGCTTTGCCGAATGGCGGGCATGAAACGCTTCAGGCGCCTCCCAGGCTTCCAACACGACAATATCGTCAGGCAGTCTTGTGTTGATTGCAAGTGCCCAACGTTCCTGTGGAATACGAGACTCCGTATGGAAGTTAAACACCTGCCCCCGAGCGTGTACACCTGCATCTGTCCGGCCAGAGCCAATAATGCGAAGCTCCTCGCCAGTCAGCGTCTTAATAGCCGCCTCAAGAACATCCTGAATCGTATTGCCGCTAGGCTGCGACTGAAAACCACTATAATTCGTACCGTCGTAACTGACTACCATCACGATGTTTTTACTCACCTAAATCCTCCCTCTCTAGGGAAGACCCAAAGGGCTTTCGCCCTCTGGACACCCATTTTCAAAAGAGCCAAAGAGCTTGCACCCTCTGGACACCTTCTTGTTAATCAAGGGCTGAAACCCTGACAACCATTTGCCGACTCCCACCTAAACCCTCCCTCAGGCCAGAGGGAGGACTCCAGAGAGCTCCGCCCTCTGGCCTCCGGGAATGGTTACTTAGATACGTAGGTGCTTGTGCTCGCTTAAGTCCCGTTGGGACACGCTCTACGGTTGTGCTTGAACGATGAGCTCGCAAGCTCGCCTGCTTAATCTAAGTGATCAAGCCGGTTCGGGCATTCCAGTTACAACATGCGTATCCACAGCTGCCAATCGTATTCTAGGAATGATATCCCCAAATCCACACGCTTCCCCACAGTTTCCACAGTGGAGATGCGTACTGACTCGTGTACATCCATTACACACAAGTGAATAAGTTCGATCGTTATGAGTTATCCACTTGTGGATAAGTTGTAACAGAGGGCACAAAGGGCCTTAAAATGCCGGCTCATGTATAAGAGCCGGCATTTTAAGTTATATCCCCATGGAATGCACGGGCGAAGCCGTTGCAGCCAGAAATTAGCTCGCAACGCGCCCACGCGTTCCATTCACTCCAAGAAAAAAAGGTGGCCGCGAAGGTCCACCCTTTCTCATCCGATCCATCCGGTCGATTACGCGCGATCTACCAGTTCCAAGTACACCATTGGCGCTGAATCACCGCGGCGCGGTCCTAGTTTCAGAATCCGCGTGTATCCGCCCGCACGTTCCGAGTAACGGGTGGCCAGTTCGGAGAACAGCTTTTGAATAGCGTCTTGTTCACCGTCAACTGTTTCACGACGAACGAAAGCTGCCACTTGGCGACGAGCGTGAAGATCACCTTTTTTCGCCTTCGTGATGAGCTTCTCAGCGATCGAACGAACTTCTTTCGCTTTAGCTTCCGTCGTTTGGATGCGCTCATACAGGAACAGGTCCGTTACGAGATCGCGGAAAAGAGCTTTACGCGCGCTCGCGTCACGGCCCAATTTTTGGTATGCCATCGATTTCTCCTCCTTCTGCAAGATTGCATTTGCATGCTGCTGCTATCTATTCTTCCATGCGGAGGCCCAAACCAAGTTCCTCTAGCTTCTCTTGTACTTCCTCCAAAGATTTGCGTCCGAGGTTGCGCACCTTCATCATATCTTCTTCGGTTTTCGTGATCAGCTCTTGAACAGTATTGATGCCTGCACGTTTCAAGCAGTTGTAAGAACGAACGGAAAGATCCAGTTCCTCGATCGTCATCTCGAGTACTTTCTCTTTCTTATCTTCTTCTTTCTCGACCATAATTTCCGCGTCTTTGGCTTCATCGGTCAATCCGACGAACAGGTCCAAATGCTCGGTCAAAATTTTAGCGCCGAGGCTAACAGCCTCTTCCGGTCGAATACTTCCATCAGTCCAAACTTCTAAGGTGAGCTTGTCATAGTTGGTAACTTGGCCGACACGAGTATTTTCTACGCTGTAATTGACTCGGGTAATGGGCGTGTAGATCGAATCAATAGGAATTACGCCGATCGGTTGATCTTCTTTCTTATTCCGATCCGCAGGTACGTACCCGCGTCCACGATTGGCGAATACCCGCATATGGAGCCGTGCACCGGAGGCTAAGGTCGCGATATGAAGATCAGGGTTCAAAATCTCGACATCGCTGTCCGCTCGAATGTCGCCCGCCGTTACGTTCCCTTCGCCTTCTGCATCAATCTCCAGCACCTTCTCTTCGTCGGAGTGGATTTTGAGCGACAGGCCTTTCAGGTTAAGTATGATTTCGGTAACGTCCTCAATCACACCGGGAACCGTAGAAAATTCATGAAGTACACCGTCGATTTGTACAGAAGTCACAGCAGCGCCTGGCAGCGACGACAGCAGAATCCGACGAAGCGAATTCCCCAGCGTCGTACCATATCCGCGCTCCAGTGGTTCAACGACAAAACGTCCATATGTGCCATTCTCATTGAGCTCTACGGTTTCGATTTTCGGCTTTTCGATCTCAATCACTAGTAGTACCCTCCTTCAAAACGTCGCTCCGTTCACCGTACGTGTTCAGTCGAATCATGTAGTATGCCAAACCTTCACAACCATTATTCACAAGTTGCTGTAATTTGATACCACGTAAAAAGACTGAATTATACGCGGCGACGTTTCGGTGGACGGCAACCGTTGTGTGGAACCGGCGTTACGTCTTTGATCAGGTTAACTTCAAGACCTGCTGCTTGCAGGGAACGGATTGCCGCTTCGCGGCCAGCACCTGGTCCTTTAACCATAACCTCTACGACTTTCATGCCGTGCTCCATTGCAGCTTTAGCAGCTGTTTCAGCAGCCATTTGTGCTGCGAATGGCGTGCTTTTACGGGAACCTTTGAAACCGAGGTTACCGGAGCTTGCCCAAGAGATAGCGTTACCGTGTGGATCCGTGATCGTAACGATCGTGTTATTGAACGTCGAACGGATGTGCGCCACGCCGGAGTCGATATTTTTACGGTCACGACGTTTCGTACGTACGACTTTTTTAGGTTTAGCCATTGTGTGTTATCCTCCCTTCTTACTTCTTCTTGTTAGCTACAGTCCGACGAGGACCTTTACGCGTGCGAGCATTCGTTTTCGTACGTTGACCACGAACAGGCAGTCCACGACGATGGCGAACACCACGGTAGCAGCCGATCTCGATAAGACGTTTGATGTTCAGCGAGATCTCACGACGAAGATCGCCTTCCACTTTAACCGACTTGTCGATCGTTTCGCGAAGTTTGCTAACTTCGTCTTCCGTCAGGTCGCGAACACGTGTGTTTGCGCTAACGCCCGTCGTTGCAAGAATCTTCTTAGCTGTCGTTTGACCGATACCGAAGATATATTGCAGAGCGATTTCAACGCGTTTGTCACGTGGCAAGTCTACACCAGCAATACGTGCCATATGCCTTGTTTCCCTCCTTCTAACTAGCCTTGTTTTTGTTTGTGTTTAGGATTTTCACAAATCACCATAACGTTGCCTTTGCGGCGAATGACTTTGCATTTCTCGCAAATTGGCTTTACCGAAGGTCTGACCTTCATTGTGATTACCTCCCGAATCCTTCGGCGCAAGCCCGAAAGGCTTACTTCCGATAGGTAATACGTCCCCGTGATAAATCATAAGGCGATAACTGGATAACAACTTTATCACCGGTCAAGATCCGGATAAAGTGCATACGCAGCTTGCCAGAAACGTGAGCTAAGATTTGATGTCCGTTCTCAAGCTCAACCTTAAACATAGCGTTAGGTAGCGGTTCAATTACCGTACCTTCGACCTCAATGACGTCTTCCTTGGCCACCGTCATTCTCCTTTCGCTTGCACGAACTTCTGAATCGCGTAGCGCAGCTTGGCATTCGTCACCCGGCCGGTCTCATTCATGCTGTTAACAACTTCGCTGCTAATGACCGACTGTAACTCAAGGTGCGCAATGTTCTTCTTCTTCGGCCGATCGAATCGTTTCTTATCGCCATCAGCAATAAGTACGAAACGTTCATCGACGATGCCGATGATAACCGCATAACCGCCCTCATCCTTGCCGCGAAGCACGAATGCGATTTGACCGATCTGCGGTGCAACATCCACGTGCATCAACCCGCCTCAGCATCCGATTTGGTTAGTATCTCATAACCATCTTCAGTTACGGCGACTGTATGCTCGAAATGCGCACACCACGAGCCGTCGACCGTGACGACCGTCCAGTTGTCTTCAAGCGTACGAACATAGCGCTCTCCAATGTTGACCATAGGCTCGATGCAGAGAACCATACCCGGCTTAAGCCGTGGTCCCCGATCTGGAATCCCATAGTTCGGAATTTGCGGTTCTTCATGAAGCTTCGTGCCGATTCCATGACCGACATACTCACGAACAACCGATAATCCCGCATTCTCAACAACCTTCTGAACGGCATGCGATATCGTGAAGAGTCGAACATCCGGTTTAATCAGTTCAAGACCCGCATAAAGAGATTGTTCACATACATCGAGCAGTCGCTGCGCTTCTGCAGATATTGTACCAACGCCATACGTCCAAGCGGAGTCGCCGTGATACCCCTGATACTGCGCACCGATATCAATGCTTATGATATCACCTTCAGCAAGCTTCTGATTTCTACTCGGAATGCCATGCACCAACTGATCGTTGACAGAAGTGCATATGCTGGCAGGAAATTGATTGTAACCTTTAAAAGATGGAACGGCGCCCTGACTTCGAATATACGTCTCGGCGATTTGATCCAGTTCACTAGTCGTAATGCCGGGCCGTATCGATTGTTTAAGCAGCCGATGGGTATCAGCAACAATCCGCCCTGCTTCCCGCATCAAACGGAGCTCTGCTTCCGACTTGCAAACAATCATTAGTTTGAACCCCGCAGAACGGAAACGATCTCAGCAGTTACAACATCAATATCCTGTTCCCCGTCGACTTCACGAAGCAGCGATTTGCCTTCGTAGTACGAGAGCAAAGGTGCTGTTTTGGAGATGTACTCATCCAGACGCGTACCGACTTTTTCTTCGTTATCGTCCGAGCGTTGATACAGCTCACCACCGCATTTGTCGCAGATGCCTTCTTGTTTCGGCGGGTTGTTCAAGATGTGATAAGTGGATCCGCACGATTTGCAGATGCGGCGGCCCGTAAGACGAGCAAGCAGCAATCCACGATCAACCTTCAAGTTAATGACGTGATCGAGCGAGCGGCCCATGTCCGCGAGCATGCCATCAAGCGCTTCGGCTTGCTGCAGCGTACGCGGGAAACCATCAAGCAGAAAACCTTTGGAGCAGTCATCTTGCAGCAGGCGGTCCCGAACGATTCCGTTCGTAATCTCGTCCGGTACAAGCAGGCCTTGATCAACATACTCCTTTGCTTTCAGACCCATTGGCGTGCCTTGCTTCATAGCAAGACGAAAAGCATCACCGGTAGAGATATGTGGTACTGCAAACTGTTCGACAATGCGTTCAGCTTGCGTTCCCTTGCCGGCTCCTGGAGGTCCCATGAATAGAATGTTCATTCCGTGTTCCTCGCTTTAAGCACAATAGGCCCGTTCGGGTTCCGACACACACTCTGTATGCCAGGACCCCGATATGAACCTATCTTTATTTATTGATAAACCCTTTGTAGTGACGTTTGATGAGCTGGCTCTCGATCTGTTTCATCGTGTCGAGTGCGACGCCGATAACGATCAGGAGCGACGTACCGCCGAGTTGAATCGACTGAGGCAAGTCAGCAACTGCACCAAATGCGACTGGAAGCAGCGAGATCAACGATAAGAACACCGCACCTGCAAGCGTAAGACGAGTCATAACGCGTGTAATGTACGTCGACGTTGGTTTACCAGGACGAATACCTGGGATGTAGCCACCGTTCTTCTTCATCTGATCTGCCATTTGAACCGGGTTGATCTGAACGAAGGTATAGAAGAAAGTAAAGCCGACAATCAGAAGCACGTACAATAGCATACCAAGTGGTTGGTCATAGTACAAGTTCTGAATAACCCATTTCGCCCATTCCTTGTTTGCCCAGAACTGCGCGATCGTAATCGGGAACATGAGCAGCGAGATGGCGAAGATAACCGGAATAACGCCTGCGCCGTTTACCTTCAGCGGAATGTGTGTCGACTGACCACCGTACATCTTCCGGCCAACTACACGTTTAGCATATTGTACCGGGATCTTACGGATACCTTGTTGAACGAAGATGACACCAACAATTATCGCAATTACGACAACTAGGATGATAATCACCTTCAGGATGTTCCAGAAGAGCATGTCGCCAGGGTTCTCAAATTCAGCAGCATATAGCTCGCGAATATGACCTGGCATTGCCGCGATGATACCCGCGAAGATCAGAACTGAGATACCGTTGCCGATACCACGCTCTGTAATTTGCTCACCGAGCCACATCAAGAATGCTGTACCAGCAGTCAAGATGATCGCGATCATTGCATAAGTCGTAAACTTAGGATCAATAACCATCTCGTACGAGTATCTACGGTTAAAGCCTACAGCCGTACCAAAACCTTGGACCAAACCAAGAATAATGGTACCGTAACGAGTGATTTGCGCCAACTTCCGTTTGCCGTTCTCGCCTTCTTTTGCCCATTCCGTAAACTTCGGAATAACGTCCATCGACAGCAGCTGTACGATGATAGAAGAAGTGATGTAGGGCATAATCCCGATCGCGAAGATCGAGAAGTTGAACAAGGCGCCACCCGAGAAGGTATTCAACAAGCCGAACAGGTCAGACCCGCTATCGACTTGTTTGAATACGTCTGTGTTAATATTCGGAACCGGGATAAACGAACCGATTCGGTAAACAAGCAAGATGAAAAGGGTAAATAGGATCTTCTTGCGAAGGTCTTCCACTCTCCAAATGTTGGACACCGTCTTGAACATTAGATCACCTCGGTTTTACCGCCGGCAGCCTGGATTTTCTCTACCGCAGATTGAGAGAATTTGTTCGCTTTAACAGTCAGTTGAACTGTGATTTCGCCGTTACCCAGAACTTTGATGCCGCCCAGTGGGTTTTTGACGATTCCTTTCTCCAGAAGTACTTCAGGAGTAACTTCTGTTCCTGCTGCAAAGCTGTTCAATTCTTCAATGTTAACAACCGCGAACTCCTTACGGAATGGGTTGTTAAAGCCGCGTTTCGGAAGACGACGGTACAATGGATTCTGACCGCCCTCAAAGCCAGGACGAACGCCACCGCCGGAGCGGGCATTTTGACCTTTATGACCCCGAGCAGCCGTTTTGCCGTTACCGGAACCGATACCGCGACCGACGCGCTTGCGCTCTTTACGGGAACCTTCTGCAGGTTGGAGCTCATGCAATTTCATCGTTCGTAGCACCTCCTTAATTGGTTTGCCTTGAGTAATGCTCTTATTGTTTAAACTTCTTCGACTTTGACCAGGTGGTTAACAGCGTTAACCATGCCACGAATAGCCGGAGTGTCGTTCAGGACAACAGATTGGTGAAGCTTGCGCAGACCAAACGATTGTACCGTAGCACGTTGCTTTTCGTTGCGACCGATCAGACTGCGAACAAGCGTAATTTGCAGTTTCGCCATCTTGTTTTCCTCCTTAACCCAGAAGCTCTTGTACGGTTTTACCGCGAAGCTTCGCCACGTCCTCCGCACGCTTCAGGCGCGAAAGGCCTTCAAGCGTTGCGTTAACCATGTTCATGGAGTTTGAGGAACCAAGCGATTTCGTCAGAATATCGCCAACGCCTGCCAGCTCGAGTACTGCACGAACTGGGCCGCCAGCGATAACACCGGTACCTTGGGAAGCAGGCTTAAGCAATACTTCGCCAGCACCGAAGTGACCGATTACTTGATGCGGGATCGTTGTTCCCACGAGTGGAACGTGAACCAGATTTTTCTTCGCGTCTTCAATACCTTTGCGAATTGCATCTGGAACTTCGGCAGCTTTACCGATACCAGCGCCTACATAGCCTTTGCCGTCGCCGACAACAACCAGTGCGCTGAAGCTGAACCGACGTCCGCCTTTAACTACTTTGGATACACGGTTGATGTGAACAACCTTCTCTGTCAGTTCTAACGTATTCGGATCTACACGCAAGTCGTTTTACCTCCTTGTTAAAAATTTTAAATTAGAATTCGAGCCCTGCTTCGCGAGCTGCTTCAGCCAGTGCTTGAATACGTCCATGGTACAGGTAACCACCGCGGTCGAAAACGACTACAGATACACCTTTCGCTTTAGCGCGAGCTGCGATCAATTCGCCGACTTTCTTAGCCGCTTCAACGTTACCGCCGTTGCCAATCGATTCAACCAGCTCTTTGTCCATCGTGGAAGCCGCTGCGATTGTTACGCCGTTAACATCGTCAATCAGCTGCGCGTACATATGTTTGGAAGAACGGAAAACCGACAGACGCGGACGTGCAATCGTTCCGTTAATTTTCTTACGAACACGCAGGTGACGTTTCAAACGAGCTTTGTTTTTATCGCCCTTCGTAATCATTCGGAGAACACTCCTTTCCGTTTGCCTTATGAAGCTATCGGGATAAGCCGACTGTTAAGCGACTTATTTCTTCTTACCAACTTTACCCTCTTTGCGGAGGATACGTTCGCCTTCGTACTTGATACCTTTGCCTTTGTAAGGCTCTGGTTCGCGTACTGCACGGATCTTAGCAGCCGTAGCACCTACGAGCTCTTTGTCGATACCGCGAACGACGATTTTCGTCTGGGACGGCAGTTCGAACTCGATGCCGTTGTCCGGAGCGATCTCAACCGGGTGGGAGTAACCTACGCTAAGAACGACTTTATCGCCGCTCTTGTTAGCACGGTAACCTACGCCGACGAGTTCCAGGTTCTTTGCGTAACCTTCCGTTACACCAGTAACCATGTTCGAAATGACGCTGCGCGTCGTTCCGTGCAGGGAGCGGTGAAGTTTATTGTCGGAAGGACGTTCAACCACGATCTCATTCTCAGCAACATTGATCTTCATATCTTTGTGCAGGGAACGGGAAAGGGAGCCCTTAGGACCTTTTACAGTAATGACGCTGTCGTTCAGGCTGATGCTAACACCAGCTGGAACAGCGATTGGTTTGCGACCAATACGGGACATTTGTTACACCTCCAATCGTTGACGATTTATTACCACACGTAGCAGACGACTTCGCCGCCAGCTTTCGATTGACGAGCTTCTTTGTCGGTCATAATCCCTTTGGACGTGGAAATGATAGCAATTCCGAGACCGCCCAGTACGCGAGGGATTTCATTCGATTTCGTGTAAACACGAAGACCTGGTTTGCTAATGCGCTTCAGACCCGTGATTACGCGCTCGTTGTTCGCTCCGTATTTCAGGAAAACACGGATGATCCCTTGTTTGTTATCTTCGATATATTCTGCATCGCGGATGAAGCCCTCGCGTTTCAAAATCTCAGCGATTTGCTTCTTCACTTTCGAAGCAGGCATTTCCACGGTCTCGTGACGAACGACATTCGCGTTGCGGATGCGTGTCAGCATATCTGCGATCGGATCAGACATAACCATTTATGTGAACCTCCTTCCCGAACTAAGACTGATTACCAGCTTGCTTTTTTGACGCCAGGAATCTGGCCTTTATATGCTAATTCACGGAAACAAATCCGGCAAACTTTAAACTTTTGCAATACGGAGTGCGGACGACCGCAGCGCTCGCAACGCGTGTACGCACGCACTTTGAACTTCGGAGTGCGCTGCTGCTTCACTTTCATCGAAGTTTTTGCCACTTGGTAAACACCTCCCGTGGATTACTTCGTGAACGGCATGCCCAGTTGGGTGAGCAGCTCACGAGATTCTTCGTCCGTTTTGGCCGTCGTTACAATGACGATGTCCATACCGCGAACTTTATCAACTTTATCGTACTCGATCTCTGGGAAGATCACTTGCTCTTTCAGGCCCAGTGTGTAGTTGCCGCGTCCGTCGAATGCTTTCGTCGAAACACCGCGGAAGTCACGTACACGTGGAAGCGTAATGTTGAACAATTTGTCGAGGAAGTAGTACATACGCTCGCCGCGCAGCGTTACTTTCGCACCGATTGGCATGTTCTCACGAAGCTTAAAGCCTGCGATCGATTTCTTTGCACGCGTGATTACTGGTTTTTGACCAGCGATCAGTTGCAATTCAGCAACAGCAACGTCCAGTACTTTGGAGTTAGCAGTAGCTTCACCAACACCCATGTTGATGACAACTTTCTCGATCTTAGGTACTTGCATTACAGTCGTATAGTTGAACTTCTGCATCAGAGCAGGAGTAATTTCGTTAAGATAACGATCTTTCATTCTTGCTGCCATGATTCAATGGACCTCCTTTCCGTTCCGGATCAATTAGTCGATCACTTCGCCGGATCGTTTAGCGACCCGGACTTTTTTGCCGTTGTCGAGCACTTTGTAACCGATGCGCGTTACTTTACCGCTCTTCGGATCAATGTGCATAACGTTCGATACGTGAATCGGAGCTTCTTGCTCGATGATGCCGCCTTGCGGATTCGCTTGGGACGGACGAGCGTGCTTCTTCACGATATTAACGCCTTCAATCAGGACGCGGTTTTCACGAGGGAAAGCTGCGATTACGCGGCCTTTCTTGCCTTTGTCTTTACCGCTGATAACGATAACGTTATCGTCCTTTTTCACATGAAGCTTGTTGTTATGCGATTCAAGAACTTTTTTCAGCCGTGGCATGAGTACACCTCCTGCATGCTTGATCGATCATGCTTATATAGCACCGTGGCGCAGCGCGCCGTGCGGGCATTAGATAACTTCTGGTGCGAGCGAGACGATTTTCATGAAGTCTTTGTCGCGAAGCTCACGAGCAACTGGTCCGAAGATACGCGTACCACGTGGGCTCTTGTCTTCCTTCACGATTACCGCTGCGTTCTCGTCGAATGCGATGTACGAACCGTCTTTACGGCGAACCGAACGTTTCGTACGAACGATAACAGCTTTTACTACGTCGCCTTTTTTGACAACGCCGCCTGGTGTTGCTTGTTTGACGGAGCAGATGATCAAATCACCGATTGCGCCAACACGACGACCTGTGCCGCCAAGCACGCGAATGCACATCAGTTCTTTAGCGCCGGAGTTGTCTGCTACAGCCAAACGCGTAAATGGTTGAATCATTTGTACGTCCTCCTTTCGGAAAAATGCACTTTAATCCGAGTCCAGGTTCTTATACGATAACTGCTTCTTCAACGATCTCTACGAGTCTGAAGCGTTTATCTTTGGAAAGCGGACGAGTCTCCATGATTTTCACGACGTCGCCGATCTTAGCCTGGTTGTTCTCGTCGTGTGCTTTGAATTTTTTCGTGTATTTAATGCGTTTATGGTACAGATCGTGTTTTTTGTATGTTTCAACAGCAACTACGATCGTTTTGTCCATTTTGTCGCTTACCACTTTGCCGATTTGAACTTTGCGGGCATTGCGTTCGCTCATGTTCTTCCTCCTTCCTTAAGCCATTACTGACTTATCCACTGTGTGAATATTAACTGCTGATACCGAGTTCTCTTTCACGCAGGACGGTTTTGGCACGAGCTATTTCCTTCCGCACATCACGAATGCGAGTCGGATTGTCGAGTTGGCCCGTTGCCAGTTGGAAACGAAGGTTGAAAAGTTCTTCCTTGAAGCCTGCGACTTTTTGTTCAATCTCAGCAGAGGTTAGGTTGCGAAATTCACTAGCTTTCATTTGCTTCACCACCTACTTCTTCGCGTTTCACGAACTTCGTTTTGACCGGGAGCTTGTGAGCTGCGAGACGCATTGCTTCACGAGCAATTTCCTCAGGAACGCCAGCAAGTTCAAACATGATCTTGCCTGGTTTTACAACTGCTACCCATTTCTCAACGTTACCTTTACCGCTACCCATCCGGACTTCAAGCGGCTTTTGCGTGATTGGCTTGTGAGGGAAGATCTTGATCCACACTTTACCACCACGTTTGATGTAACGAGTCATTGCAATACGGGCAGCCTCGATTTGGCGGTTCGTAATCCATGAAGGCTCAAGAGCTTGAAGGCCGTATTCGCCGAAAGCGACTTCCGTACCGCCTTTTGCTTTACCTCTCATGTTACCGCGTTGTTGCTTACGGTGCTTGACGCGTTTAGGTACCAACATGTTTAGTTGCCTCCTTCCTGAGCAGCTTTCTTCTTAGCAGTCGGAAGGACTTCACCGCGATAGATCCACACTTTTACGCCGATACGGCCATAAGTCGTGTGTGCTTCAGCTGTGCCGTAGTCAATATCTGCGCGCAGCGTATGAAGTGGAACTGTACCTTCGCTGTAACCTTCCGTACGTGCGATTTCAGCGCCGCCGAGACGACCGCTAACCGACGTTTTGATACCTTTCGCGCCCGAACGCATCGTGCGTTGGATCGCTTGTTTCAGTGCGCGGCGGAACGAAGTCCGGCGCTCAAGCTGTTGTGCAATGCTTTCAGCTACGAGGATAGCGTCCAGATCAGCTTGTTTGATTTCAGTAATGTTAATATGCACTTTTTTGCCGTTCGTGATTTTAGCAAGTTGGTTGCGGAGGTTTTCAACTTCCGAACCGCCTTTACCGATGACCATGCCTGGTTTCGCCGTGTTGATCGTTACGTTGACGCGGTTAGCGGCACGCTCGATCTCGATGCGGGAAACGGCTGCGTCTTTCAGTTTGTTTTTCAGGAACTCACGAATTTTGACGTCTTCGATAAGAAGCGCGCCGAAATCTTTACCAGCAAACCATTTGGATTCCCAGTCGCGGATGATCCCGATACGAAGACCGACCGGATTTACCTTTTGACCCACACGTTTTCCCTCCTTATTTCTCGGATACGATCAAAGTGATATGGCTCGTACGTTTATTGATACGGCTAGCGCGGCCTTGTGCGCGCGGGCGGAACCGTTTCAACGTAGGACCTTGGTTCACATATACTTGCTCTACAACCAGCTTGTTAACGTCCAGCTGGAAGTTATGCTCCGCGTTAGCAATAGCGGAGTTCAGAAGCTTCTCCACGATTGGGGAAGCGGACTTTGGCGTGTGACGCAAAATCGCGATTGCCTCGCCAACTTTCTTGCCGCGGATCAAATCAACGACCAGTTGGGCTTTACGAGGTGCAATACGAACGAAGTTTACATGCGCTTTCGCTTGTGCCATGGATGAACCTCCTCTCGTAACGTTGAGTCAGACCGTTAATTAACGGCGACCCGTTTTCTTATCATCGTCGCTATGGCCTTTGTACGTACGCGTCGGTGCGAATTCACCGAACTTGTGTCCGACCATATCCTCCGTGACATATACTGGCACGTGCTTACGACCGTCATAAACAGCCAGCGTGTGACCAATGAATTGTGGGAAAATAGTCGAGCGACGGGACCACGTCTTAATCACGACTTTCTTGTTCGCTGCGTTCAGCTCTTCAACTTTCTTGAGCAGGTATCCGTCGATAAACGGACCTTTCTTCAAACTGCGACCCATGGATGATCCTCCCTTCACTTAACGTGCGCGTGACGGTTACCCGTCACGCAGATTGTATCAAGCAATCATTACTTCGTACGACGACGAATAATGTATTGGCTCGATGCCTTTTTCTTTTTGCGGGTTTTGAAGCCCAGCGTTGGTTTGCCCCAAGGGGACATAGGCGATTTGCGACCGATTGGAGCGCGGCCTTCACCACCACCGTGTGGGTGATCGTTAGGGTTCATGACTACGCCGCGAACTTCAGGACGCTTGCCGAGCCAACGGGAACGGCCTGCTTTACCGATTTTCACGAGCTCGTGATCTTCGTTACCTACGGAACCAACCGTAGCGCGGCATTTTTTGAGGATGCGGCGCGTTTCGCCGGACGTAAGGCGGATAACCACGTAGTCTTCTTCTTTACCGAGCAGCTGTGCTTCCGTACCTGCTGCACGAACGAGCTGACCGCCTTTACCAGGCTTCATCTCGATGTTGTGGATAATTGTACCGACCGGAATGTTCTCAAGTGGCAATGCGTTGCCGATCTTGATGTCAGCTTCTGGACCGGACATAACTTGATCGCCAACTTTCAGACCTTTAGGAGCGATGATATAACGCTTCTCGCCGTCTGCATAGTTGATCAATGCAATGTTCGATGTACGGTTTGGATCGTATTCGATCGTCGCTACGCGACCAACGATACCATCTTTCGTACGTTTGAAGTCGATGATACGGTATTTACGTTTGTGTCCGCCGCCATGGTGACGAACCGTAATTTTACCTTGGTTATTGCGGCCTGCTTTCTTCGAAAGCGGCGCAAGCAACGATTTCTCCGGTTGGCTTGCAGTGATCTCTTCGAAAGTCGAGACGGACATAGCGCGGCGAGCCGGGGATGTCGGTTTGTACTTCTTAACTGGCACTTGGTTTCCCTCCTATCTTCAAGTTATACGGACTCGAAGAACTCGAGTTCTTTGCTTTCGGCGCTCAGTTGAACGATCGCCTTTTTCCATTCGGACGTATATCCATTGTGACGGCCATAACGCTTCGGTTTAGCCGGTACGCGCAACGTATTCACGCTGTCGACTTTCACTTTGAAGATCGCTTCGACTGCGCTTTTGATTTCCGTTTTGTTTGCACGGATGTCAACTTCGAAGACATAACGTTTGTTAGCCATGAAGTCACTAGTGCGTTCCGTAATAACCGGGCGCTTGATAATATCGCGTGGGTTCTTCATTACGCAAGCACCTCCTGAACTTTCTCTACGGCTTCTTTCGTGATGATCAGTTGATCATGCTGCAGTACGTCAAGCACGTTAATACCTTCAGCTGCAACGAACTTCACACCTGGAATGTTACGCGCCGACAATGCAACATTGTCTTCATAGTTAGCCGTAACTACGAGCGCTTTGCGAGCCACCTTCAGGTTGTTCAGGATAGCTGCGAATTCCTTCGTTTTCGGTGCTGCCAGCGTCAGTTGATCAAGAACAACGATTTCGTTGCCGATCACTTTCGAAGACAGTGCCGATTTGATCGCCAGACGGCGAACTTTTCTTGGAAGCTTGAAGCTGTAGCTGCGTGGAGTCGGTCCGAATACCGTACCACCGCCAACCCATTGTGGTGCACGAATCGAGCCTTGACGAGCACGACCCGTACCTTTTTGTTTCCAAGGCTTACGGCCGCCGCCGCGAACTTCAGAACGTCCTTTAGTCTTATGCGTACCACGACGCTCTGCAGCTTGCTGCAACAGTACCGCGCTGTGCAGTACGTGCGTGTTCGGTTGGATACCGAATACGCTATCCGCGAGCTCAACTTCGCCTACTTGCGAGCCGCTCACGTTGTAAAGAGCTACTTTAGGCATAGCTAGTTCCTCCTTTCTTTAGAAACGATTATTTCTTCACCGTCAATTTGACTTTAACAAGTGCATTTTTAGGACCTGGGATCGAACCTTTAACCAAGATAACATTGCGTTCTGCATCGACGCGAATGACTTCGAGGTTTTGGATCGTGATCGTTTCCGAACCCATGTGACCCGGAAGGTGTTTGCCTTTAGGTACGCGGTTCGCTTGGATGGAACCCATCGAACCTGGACCACGGTGGTAACGGGAACCGTGAGACATAGGGCCCGTGCTTTGTCCCCAACGTTTGATCGTACCTTGGAAGCCTTTACCCTTCGAAACGCCTGTTACGTCAACAAATTCGCCTTCCGTGAATACGTCAGCCTTAACGACTTGGCCAACTTCATATTCGCCGAGGTTGATTCCGCGAATTTCACGAATGTAGCGCTTAGGAGCCGTGTTGGCTTTTTTCGCGTGGCCGATTGCTGGCTTCGTTGCGTTCTTATCTTTCTTATCCACAAAACCAAGTTGAACAGCTTCGTAGCCGTCGTTTTCTTGGTCTTTCTTTTGCAGGACGACGTTCGGGCCAGCTTCGATTACCGTTACAGGTACAACGTTACCTTCTGCCGTGAACACTTGCGTCATGCCGAGTTTTTTACCTAAGATACCCTTCATGTTGACACCTCTTTTCCTTTGCTACTCTATCTTTGTGGTCTTACAGTTTGATTTCGATATCTACACCGGATGGCAGGTCGAGTCGCATCAATGCATCAACCGTTTGCGGCGTTGGGTTTACAATGTCGATAAGGCGCTTGTGTGTGCGCATTTCGAATTGTTCCCGGGAATCCTTGTACTTGTGTACCGCGCGGAGAACGGTGATGATTTGCTTTTCCGTAGGAAGCGGAATCGGCCCGGAAACACCTGCACCGGAACGTTTTGCTGTTTCTACGATTTTCTCAGCGGATTGGTCAAGAATTCTATGATCGTATGCTTTCAAGCGAATACGAATCTTTTGCTTTGCCATATAAGTCCCTCCTTCTATCGCCCAATTTTTTATCGGACATACTCCGTGAGAAAACCCGCTCACATGCCCCATGGCAAAGGGGCCGGGTGTGTCGGCAACCTCTCACATCATCGCAACGTCACAGACCAACATGAAATATTATAGCGAATTGGGCGGGCGATTGCAACTAGAAGTTATACATCTGATCGTTACCAATTCCTATAAATAAATTATTCAATCAGCTATTACATAAAATCGGCATCCATTCGCTGAGCGAACCGATGCCGTCTTCATCTGTTTCTTCATTATATATTATCCGAGCACGACTCTGTCGTCTGCAAGCTTACGTCCGCTAATCCGTTCGAACTCACCGAGCAGCCGCTGGACGGTCAGCACCTTCTTCTGCTTCGCGTCAACATCTAGAATGATACGTCCCTTATCCATCATGATCAGACGGTTGCCAAGCTTGATCGCTTGTTCCATGTTATGCGTAACCATGAGCGTGGTAAGCGACATTTCCCGTACTAATGTTTCGGTAAGCGAGGTGATCAATTCCGCACGTGCAGGATCGAGCGCAGCCGTATGCTCATCGAGAAGCAGGATCTGCGGTCTCGTGAACGTGGCCATCAGCAGACTAAGCGCTTGGCGCTCACCGCCGGACAACAAGCCTACCTTCGCTTTAAAGCGGTTCTCCAGTCCAATGCCGAGCTTCGCGAGCTGCTCCTTGAAGACTGCACGTCTTGCTTTCGTAACGCCAATCTGAAACCCCCGGGCTTGTCCGCGCTTGAATGCCATTGCCATATTTTCTTCAATCGTCATATTAGGCGCAGTACCTGCCATTGGATCCTGGAATACGCGGCCAATCCAGCGTGCACGACGATGCTCAGGCTGCTGCGTGATATTCTGATCATCGATACTTACAGCACCCGTATCAGGCTTCATAACCCCGGAGATAATATTCATAAGCGTCGACTTGCCCGCCCCGTTACTGCCAATGACCGTTACAAAATCGCCTGGGTTCAGTTTAAGGTTAATCCCGATCAGTGCGATTTTCTCATCGACTGTCCCTGGATTAAACAGCTTGGATACATTCGAAATTTCGATCATCGCATTACCCCTCCTTGGTCAAATTACGTATCGGTGATGCGGCTTCGCTTGCTGCTTTCGCTAGAAGCTGTGCCGAACGCCGGCGCGCATTTGATTTTTCCTTCATATATTTACGCACAGAAGGGAACACGAGCGCAATAATAACGATCACTGCCGTAATGAGCTTTAAGTCGGATGCTTTCAGCCATTCAACGCGCAATGCAATACCTACTATAATACGGTAAACGATCGAACCCAGCACAACGGCAAGTGTGGCGCGGAGTATCGTCTTCGCTCCGAAAATCGCCTCACCGATAATAACGGAAGCAAGACCGATAACGATCATCCCGATGCCCATTGAGATATCCGCGAAGCCGCCCTGCTGAGCAACCATTGCACCCGACAGTGCAACAAGTCCATTGGACAAGCTGATGCCTACAATTTTCGTATTATCGGTATTGGCGCCAAAGCTTCTAATCATACGTGCATTGTCGCCCGTGGCACGCAGACTTAAGCCTTGATCTGTACGGAAATACATATCAAGCAGCAATTTAAGCACGATAACGATAATCGGCATAATAACAAGAACTGAAACGCCTGTGAAGATTGTCTCCGATCGAATAAGCGAAATGTTCGGCTTACCCATAATACGCAGGTTAATCGAATAAAGAGCAATCATCATCAGGATGCCGGAGAGCAGCCCGTTTATTTTACCCTTCGTATGCAAAATACCTGTAAGCGCGCCCGCAGCGAGACCTCCGCCAAAAGCAGCCAGCGTTGCCAACCACGGCTCTGCCCCATGCGTGATCATCACCGCAGCAATACCTGCACCTGTTGTGAAGCTTCCATCAACCGTTAAGTCCGGAAAGTCGAGAATACGGAATGTAATATAGACGCCAAGCGCCATCAAAGCGTAGAGAAGTCCAAGCTCTATTGCGCCATTCAACCAACCAGGCATTGCATTCCCTCCATTAAAAATTAATAAACGGAGTGAACACGAACGATCGGTCCACCCCGCGCAAATTGTTAGTACATTAAAATGTTAATGCTATTCAATGATATTGGCAGCTGCGTCCTTCACTTCTGCCTTCATAGCATCCGTAACCGTGATGCCCTGCGCTTCAGCAGCTTTCAGGTTCAGAATCAAGTCCAGCTTCTCTGGAACGGTGATCTTCAGTTCGCCAGGCTTCTTGCCATTCTTCAGAATCTCAACAGCCATTTGGCCAACTTGATAGCCATGGTCGTAGTATTTGAAGCCAACTGTAGCGAACGAACCGTTCTCTACCGTATCGCGGTCACTTGTGAACAGTGGAATATGGTTGCTGTTAGCTGTTTGAACAATTGCATCAATGCCATTAACTACCATGTTGTCGAGCGTTACATAAAATGCATCTGCGCGGCCGACTAGCGATTCAGCTGCTTGTTTCACTTCGGAAGTATTCGTAATCGGAGCTTTGATCAACTCAATTCCGTATTTATCGAGTTCTTCTTTGGCTTTGTCAGCCATTACGACTGCGTTCGTCTCACCTTCATTAATAATGAGACCAAGCTTCTTCACGTCAGTGAAGTGAGTCGAGATGAACTTCATCAATTGCGAAATTGCCTCTGGGTTCGTATCCGAAGCGCCAGAAACGTTGCCACCTGGTCGATCCAGGTTCGTTACGATGTCAGAAGCGACTGGATCCGTTACTGCTGCGAACAATACGGGCACATCGGACACTTGCTGAACGACTGCTTGTGCCGAAGGCGTTGCAATTGCAAGTACAAGGTCGTTCTTGTCACCAGCAACCTTCTGTGCGATGGAGAGGTTGTTCGTTTGATCGCCTTGTGCGTTATTGTAGTCAATCTTCAAGTTCTCGCCTTCTACCAGACCGCCATCTTTCAACGCTGCAATGAAGCCTTCACGCGTTGCATCGAGTGACGGATGCTCAACGATTTGCGATATCGCGATTTTGTAAGATTTATCACCGCTAGCCGCTGCTGAATCCTTGCTGCCTTCGTCATTCGATTTGGCTGTGTTGCCGCACCCTGCGGATACGAGCAAAGTTGCTGCCAGAACAAGTGAACCCCATACTTTCTTGCTGAACAAATGAACCCCTCCTGATGTACGTATGTTTATTTAACTCATAAAATATAAATTCTCAACTTTTATACTACTTTGCTTATGTTTACACCGTCAATGTAATTATTTTCAAGTAAATAACAGCAGTAATTTGACATTATAAATATATTCCATTAATACAAAAAAAAGCTGCCACAAGTCATAAGAATGACTTGTGGCAACTTCTCGATGCAACACGGCGTTACCGTCGTATTGGCATTATTTTTGGATTGTAGCTACTGCGCCAGCGCCTACCGTACGGCCGCCTTCGCGGATAGCGAAACGCGTACCTTCTTCGATAGCGATTGGAGCGATCAGCTCAACCGTAACCGTGATGTTATCGCCTGGCATTACCATCTCCGTACCTTCTGGCAGGTTGATGATGCCCGTAACGTCAGTTGTACGGAAGTAGAACTGTGGACGGTAGCCCGTGAAGAATGGCTTGTGACGGCCACCCTCTTCTTTAGTCAGAACGTAGATTTGAGCCGTGAAGTTCGTGTGTGGTTTAACGGAACCTGGCTTAGCAAGTACTTGACCACGCTCGATGTCTTTACGGTCAACACCACGAAGCAGTGCACCGATGTTGTCGCCTGCTTGAGCGGAGTCAAGCAGTTTACGGAACATTTCTACGCCCGTAACAACGGATTTGCGAGTTTCTTCATGCAGACCGATGATTTCGATCTCGTCGGAAACTTTGATCGTACCGCGCTCTACGCGACCCGTAGCAACCGTACCACGGCCCGTAATCGTGAACACGTCCTCGACAGGCATAAGGAAAGGCTTGTCCGTGTCGCGCTCAGGCGTAGGGATGTACGTATCAACATGTTCGAACAGTTCAACGATTTTGTTAGCCCACTCGCCATCTGGGTTAGCAAGTGCTTCACGAGCTGCACCACGAACGATTGGCGTGTCGTCGCCTGGGAATTCGTACTCGTTGAGGAGGTCACGAACTTCCATTTCTACGAGCTCGAGGAGCTCTTCGTCTTCAACCATGTCGCATTTGTTCAGGAATACGACGATGTAAGGAACGCCTACTTGGCGGGAGAGCAGGATGTGCTCGCGCGTTTGTGGCATTGGGCCGTCAGCTGCGGATACGACGAGGATAGCGCCGTCCATTTGTGCTGCACCCGTGATCATGTTTTTAACGTAGTCGGCGTGACCTGGGCAGTCAACGTGAGCGTAGTGACGGTTAGGCGTCTCATACTCAACGTGAGCTGTCGAGATCGTGATACCACGTTCGCGCTCTTCTGGAGCTTTGTCGATTTGGTCGAATGCTACTGCAGCACCGCCGTATTTTTTGGACAGTACCGTCGTGATAGCTGCCGTCAGAGTCGTTTTACCGTGGTCGACGTGACCGATCGTACCGATGTTAACGTGCGGTTTATTACGTTCAAATTTAGCCTTAGCCATTGAACTTCTGCCTCCTTAAATAAATAATTATAGTTTTTGTTGTATGTGATGGTATCCGCGGCTTACGAATAGTCGCGCAAGCCGCAAAATAACCAAGTAAACCTTATAGTAAGCTATTGCACGAAGAAATTAAAGATTATTGAGCACCTTTATTCTTCGCAATGATAGCTTCGGAGATCGAACGTGGAACTTCTTCATAGTGAGAAAGCTCCATCGAGAATACACCGCGTCCTTGCGTACCCGAACGGAGAACCGTCGAGTAGCCGAACATTTCGGAAAGAGGTACCTTCGCACGAACAATCAGGGAGCCGTGTTTCGTGTCGGAACCTTCAATGCGGCCGCGACGGGAGCTGAGCATACCCATTACGTCACCCATGTATTCTTCCGGTACACTAACTTCGACTTTCATGATTGGCTCAAGCAGTACTGGGGAACATTTGTCCTTAGCTGCTTTAAGCGCCATCGAACCAGCAATTTTGAACGCCATCTCCGAGGAGTCAACGTCATGGTACGAACCATCGACAACAGTTGCTTTGATGTCAACAAGCGGGAAGCCTGCAAGGACACCATTCTTCATCGATTCTTCGATACCAGCTTGGATTGGGCCGATGAATTCACGTGGAATAGCGCCGCCAACGACTTTATTCTCGAACGTGAAGCCTGCGCCAGCTTCTTGTGGTTCGAACTCAACCCAGCAATGACCAAATTGGCCACGGCCGCCGGATTGGCGAACGAACTTACCTTCTACTTTAGCAGCTGTTTTGAAAGTCTCACGGTAAGCTACCTGAGGTGCGCCTACGTTCGTTTCGACTTTAAATTCACGAAGCATACGGTCTACGAGGATCTCCAAGTGGAGCTCGCCCATACCCGCGATGATCGTTTGACCCGTTTCTTCGTCCGTGTGAGCGCGGAACGTCGGATCTTCTTCAGCGAGCTTCTGCAGCGCGATACCCATTTTGTCTTGGTCAGCCTTCGTCTTAGGCTCAACCGCGAGTTGGATAACTGGCTCTGGGAAGTTCATCGACTCAAGAATTACCGGGTTTTTCTCGTCACACAGCGTGTCACCAGTCGTCGTGTCTTTCAGACCTACAGCAGCCGCGATGTCACCGGAGTAAACTTCGCTGATCTCTTGACGGCTGTTAGCGTGCATCTGAAGGATACGGCCAACGCGCTCACGTTTGTTCTTCGTTGCATTCACAACGTACGAACCGGAAGTCAATACACCGGAGTATACGCGGAAGAACGTCAGTTTACCAACGTAAGGGTCAGTCATGATTTTGAACGCCAGTGCTGCGAACGGTTGATCGTCAGCCGATTTGCGAGTCGTCTCCGTACCATCTTCAAGGGTACCCTTGATGTCAGGAACGTCGATTGGAGCTGGCAAGTAGTCAACGACAGCGTCAAGCATCAACTGAACGCCTTTGTTACGGTAGGAAGAACCGCATACTACCGGGAAGATTTTAACTTCGCAAACGCCTTTACGGAGCGTTGCTTTCAGTTCTGGAATTGTGATTTCTTCACCTTCCAGGTACTTCATCGTCAATTCTTCATCCAGTTCTACGACCTTCTCTACCAGATCCGCGCGGAGCTCTTCGACTTTGTCTGCGAGCTCAGCAGGGATTTCGATAAGCTCAGGCTCTTTGCCGAGGTCATCTTTGTACTTGTATGCTTTGCGTTCAACAAGGTCAATCATGCCGAGGAAATCATTCTCAGCACCGATTGGAAGCTGAATCGCAACTGCATTCGCTTGCAGACGCTCGCGCATGTCTTTAACGACATTCAGGAAGTCTGCACCGATGATGTCCATTTTGTTAACGTATGCGATACGCGGAACGCCGTAGCGGTCTGCTTGACGCCATACGGTCTCGGACTGAGGCTCAACGCCTTCTTTTGCACTGAATACACCTACAGCCCCGTCCAATACGCGCAGGGAACGTTCAACTTCTACCGTGAAGTCAACGTGCCCTGGGGTGTCGATAATATTGATGCGGTGACCATTCCATTGAGCAGTCGTTGCAGCGGACGTGATCGTAATACCACGCTCTTGCTCTTGCTCCATCCAGTCCATCGTAGCTCCACCTTCGTGGACCTCACCGATTTTGTGGGTACGGCCTGTGTAGAACAGGATCCGTTCAGTAGTAGTCGTTTTACCCGCATCAATATGCGCCATAATCCCGATGTTACGCGTATTTTTCAAGGAGAACTCTCTTGCCATGATTATGTCTCCTTCCGATTATACGAATGTGAATCCTACCAGCGGTAGTGTGCGAACGCTTTGTTCGCTTCCGCCATTTTGTGCGTGTCTTCGCGCTTCTTAACTGCTGCACCCGTGTTGTTCGATGCGTCAAGAATTTCAGCAGCCAGACGTTCAACCATCGTTTTCTCACCGCGGTTACGTGAGTAGTTCACGAGCCAACGGAGACCAAGCGACGTACGACGCTCCGGTTTCACTTCGATCGGTACTTGATAGTTGGAACCGCCTACGCGGCGAGCTTTAACTTCAAGGACAGGCATGATGTTCTTGATTGCTGCTTCAAAAACTTCCATAGGATCTTTACCGGAACGTTCTTGAATAAGCTTGAATGCATCATACAGCAGTGTTTGAGCAACACCGCGTTTACCGTCGATCATGATACGGTTGATCAGACGTGTTACCAGTTTGCTATTGTACACCGGATCCGGCAGTACATCACGTTTAGTTACAGGACCTTTACGTGGCATGAGGATGTCCCCCTTTCTTGATTAATCAATTGTTCTAGCATTGTAATAAGCTTGTCAGCTTATACGAATATTATTTTTTAACCTTTGCACGCTTCGTACCGTATTTGGAACGAGCTTGTTTACGGTTGTTAACGCCAGCCGTGTCAAGCGCACCACGTACGATGTGATAACGTACACCTGGAAGGTCTTTTACACGACCACCGCGGATCAGTACAACGCTGTGTTCTTGCAGGTTGTGACCGATACCTGGGATGTATGCCGTTACCTCGACTTTGTTCGTCAGACGTACACGGGCATATTTCCGGAGTGCGGAGTTCGGTTTTTTAGGAGTCATCGTACCTACACGAGTGCAGACACCGCGTTTTTGTGGAGCGCTGATGTTTGTAGCCTCACGTTTCAGGGCGTTGAAACCTCTTTGCAGAGCCGGCGATTTCGATTTAACGACTTTCGCTTGACGGCCTTTGCGGACTAATTGGTTAATAGTTGGCATGTTGCCACCCCCTTCCTCTATTCTCACTGCTTCGTATCTTGCTCAAAAAGTTAAGCCCACAGATCCAGGCGATTCATAAAGAAACAAATAAAAATTTCTGTCAGCACGTTCATCCAAAATAAACTGCCAACAAAAATAACGATTCTCTATTCGTCTTCCGAAGAATCCGGAATAACCGCAGCCATCGCGGCTCCAACGTCGATCCCGCAGGTTTCCCCAAGGTCTCGCATCGTCTTCACCCATTGCACTTCGACTCCCGATTCAACGCACAACCGAACGATTCGGTCCGTCAACCGCGGATCTGCATCTTGCGCGACATAGACGAGAACAGCCTTGTTTAACTCAACCATCTTCGTCGTTTGCTTCGTGCCAATCTTGTACTGCATGCAATCACCACTCTTCGTTCGACTAGATAATGATCACACGAACAGGCACACTTCGATATATTAGCACCCTGCGCCCATACATGTCAAGGCGAATCAAGCGAATAAATCGATATTAAACAGATGAAAATTTAGCCTATCAAAAGAAATGGAACCCATTGGCGAAAGTCGTTTGCTTCGACCATCGCCAATGGCTTCCGGTTCCCTCATTACTTAAACCAATCCGTCGTCCTATCGATTAAGATTCAATCGCTACAGACTCTTGATCCGCCAAGCTGTCATCCTCTAGCACTTCATCTTCCAGTCCAGCGAAGCGGATGCTCCGATAACGAGTCATACCCGTACCAGCTGGGATTAGCTTACCGATGATGACATTCTCTTTGAGACCAAGCAGTTGGTCAACTTTACCCTTAATTGCTGCATCCGTCAGGACACGAGTCGTTTCTTGGAATGAAGCTGCGGACAAGAACGAATCCGTCTCCAGGGACGCCTTCGTAATACCGAGCAAGACCGGCTTCGCAACAGCTGGCTCAAGACCAGCCAGAATTGCAGTACGGTTAGCTGCTTCATATTCATGAATATCGACGAACGAACCTGGCAGAAGCGGCGTATCGCCGTTATCAACAATGCGGATCTTACGAAGCATCTGCTTGATCATAACTTCGACGTGCTTATCGTTAATTTCTACGCCCTGGTTACGGTATACGCGCTGAACTTCCTGAAGGATATAGTTCTGCACGCCACGGATACCTTTGATGCGCAGCATTTCTTTAGGGTCGATCGAGCCGTCCGTCAATTCGTCGCCGGCATCAAGCTTCGCGCCTTCGCTTACGCGGAGACGGGAGCCGTAAGGTACGGAATATACCTTCGTCTCAGCTTCACCCTGTACTTCGATTTCACGGCGGTCTTTACCGTCGCGAACCTCTTTGACGATACCGTCGATTTCGCTGATCGTCGCTTGACCTTTCGGATTACGCGCCTCGAAGAGCTCTTGGATACGCGGCAAACCTTGCGTAATATCGTCGCCGGCAACGCCGCCGGTATGGAATGTACGCATTGTAAGCTGCGTGCCTGGCTCACCGATCGATTGCGCAGCGATAATGCCGACTGCTTCACCGATCTCAACGAATTTACCAGTCGCCAAGTTACGGCCGTAGCACATTTTGCAGACGCCATGACGAGCACGGCAGCTGAGTACGGTACGAATTTGAAGCTTTTGTACGCCTGCAGCGACGATCTGCTCCGCTTTGTTCGAGTCAATCAGCTCGTTACGGCGAGCGATGATCTCTCTCGTCTCCGGATGGCGAACGGTCTCGAAGCAGTAACGGCCTTCAATACGGTCGTACAGATCTTCGATAACCTCTTTACCATCACGGATTTGACTAACGGTGAAGCCTTTATCCGTGCCGCAGTCGTCCTCACGGACGATAACGTCCTGCGCAACGTCTACGAGACGACGAGTCAGGTAACCCGAGTCAGCTGTCCGCAGTGCCGTATCGGCGAGACCTTTACGGGCACCGTGCGTCGAGATGAAGTATTCGAGGACGGTCAGACCGTCACGGAAGTTAGATTTAATCGGGATTTCAAAGATACGACCGGATGGCGTTGCCATCAGACCGCGCATACCGCCAAGCTGCGTAATCTGCGATTTGTTACCCCGTGCTTTGGAGTCAACCATGAGCATGATGGAGTTGAAGCGGTCCATCGATTTCATGAGAGCATCCGTAACCTGGTCTTTCGCTTTACCCCAAATCTCGATAACACGGTCATAGCGCTCTTCGTCGGTGATTAGACCGCGACGATATTGATTCGTAACGAGTTTAACCTTCTCATCCGACTCTTGCATGATCTGCTGCTTCTCGACTGGAACGGTAACGTCCGCCACGGCAACGGTAATACCAGCACGTGTGGAGTACGTAAAGCCAAGCTTCTTGATTTGGTCAAGAATGACCGACGTTCTTGTCGTCTCATAGACACGGAAGCATTCTGCGATGATGTTACCGAGATATTCTTTGCCGACTGCTGGAGCAATCGGTAGATTCTCTGTGATATCACGCAGGTTTGCACCCTTCTCGTAGACGAAATATTTCTCAGGCGTGCCCTGCAGCAAGTTCGCTTTGGTAGCTTCATTGATGTATGGGAACGTATCTGGGAAGATTTCGTTGAAAATGATTTTGCCAACCGTCGTTGCAAGAAGAGCATCCTGCTGCTTCTCTGTGAACGAGGTTTTGCCAAGAACACGTGCAGGAATATATACACGTGCGTGCAGCGCTGCTGCTCCGCGTTGGTATGCGGATACGGCTTCGTTAACCGAAGCGAATACGAGTCCGCTGCCCTTCGCCTCTTTATTGTCGACCGTGAGATAGTAGCTGCCGAGTACCATATCCTGGGATGGAGTAACGACAGGCTTACCGTCTTTCGGGTTCAAGATATTGCCCGATGCAAGCATGAGCAAGCGTGCTTCAGCTTGTGCTTCTGCAGACAATGGAACGTGAACAGCCATCTGGTCACCGTCGAAGTCGGCGTTGTATGCCGTACACACGAGTGGGTGAAGACGAATTGCGCGTCCTTCAACCAGAATAGGCTCGAACGCTTGAATACCGAGACGGTGAAGCGTCGGAGCACGGTTCAGAAGAACCGGGTGTTCTTTGATTACTTCTTCAAGAACGTCCCACACTTCAGCGCTTACGCGTTCAACTTTGCGTTTCGCGCTCTTGATGTTGTGCGCGAGACCTTTGTTCACGAGCTCTTTCATAACGAACGGCTTGAACAATTCAAGCGCCATCTCTTTCGGCAGACCGCATTGGTACATCTTTAAGTATGGACCAACGACGATAACGGAACGACCAGAGTAGTCTACCCGTTTACCGAGCAAGTTCTGACGGAAACGCCCTTGTTTACCTTTCAGCATATGGCTGAGCGATTTCAGAGGACGGTTACCCGGACCTGTTACAGGACGACCGCGACGACCGTTGTCGATCAACGCATCAACCGCTTCCTGCAGCATCCGTTTCTCGTTCTGTACGATAATGTCAGGAGCGCCCAGATCAAGCAGACGCTTCAGACGGTTATTACGGTTAATGACTCGACGATACAGATCGTTCAAGTCAGAAGTTGCGAAACGTCCGCCATCCAGCTGAACCATCGGACGCAGCTCCGGCGGAATAACCGGAAGCACGTCGAGGATCATCCAGTCCGGACGGTTGCCGGAGCTGTTGAAGGCTTCGATTACTTCAAGACGCTTGATCGCGCGGTTGCGGCGTTGGCCTTGTGCCGTGCGGAGCTCTTCTTTCAGCATATCGAGCTCTTTCTCAAGGTCGATGTCTTGGAGCAGCTTCTTAACTGCCTCTGCGCCCATGCCGGCTTGGAAGCCATAGCCGTACTTCTCACGGTAGCTGCGATATTCTTTCTCGGAGAGCAATTGCTTCTTCTCGAGCGGCGTATCGCCTGGATCTGTAACGACATAAGATGCAAAGTAGATGATCTCTTCCAGAGAGCGCGGCGACATATCAAGCGCCAAGCCCATCCGGCTAGGGATCCCTTTGAAATACCAAATGTGCGATACCGGAGCGGCGAGCTCAATATGGCCCATCCGCTCACGGCGTACTTTGGAACGCGTTACTTCAACGCCGCAGCGATCGCAGACAACGCCTTTGTAACGTACCCGTTTATATTTACCGCAATGACATTCCCAGTCTTTCGTAGGTCCGAAAATCTTCTCGCAGAAGAGACCTTCTTTCTCCGGCTTCAACGTCCTATAGTTGATTGTTTCCGGCTTCTTCACTTCTCCGCGGGACCACGATCGAATTTTATCGGGAGATGCCAGCCCGATCTTCATGTACTCGAAGTTGTTCACGTCCAACAAGGAGCAACCCTCCTTCGTCAAGTATCGCTTATTCGACTCCTGCTTCTGAGCCTTCCAAGTTCAAATTGAGCTTGTCGCTCTGAGCGTCGTCTTCGTCGTCGATTTCCAGCATTTCGATTTCTTGCTCGTCCTCTGACAAAATCTTAACGTCCATACCCAAGCTCTGAAGTTCCTTAATCAATACTTTGAACGATTCAGGAACGCCTGGTTCAGGCACATTCTCGCCCTTCACGATCGATTCGTACGTCTTCACGCGACCTACAACGTCGTCGGACTTGACCGTCAGGATCTCTTGCAGCGTATAAGCTGCGCCATAGGCCTCGAGCGCCCATACTTCCATCTCGCCGAAGCGCTGTCCGCCGAACTGCGCTTTACCACCGAGTGGTTGCTGCGTAACGAGCGAGTAAGGACCCGTCGAACGAGCATGGATTTTATCGTCAACCATGTGCGCCAGTTTGATCATGTACATGACGCCAACCGTTACTTCACGTTCGAACTCTTCGCCCGTGCGGCCATCGTACAGTACCGTCTTACCATTGCGCTGCATGCCAGCTTCTTCCATTGCATTAAATACGTCATTCTCACGAGCACCGTCGAATACCGGCGTTGCTGCGTGAATGCCAAGACGTTTGCACGCCATACCAAGGTGAACCTCGAGTACCTGACCGATGTTCATCCGCGATGGTACGCCCAGCGGGTTCAGTACGACTTCAACAGGCGTACCGTCCGGCAGGAACGGCATGTCTTCTTCCGGCATGATGCGCGCGATAACACCTTTGTTACCGTGGCGTCCTGCCATTTTGTCACCTTCAGAAATTTTACGCTTCTGAGCGATGTACGCACGAACGAGCTGATTAACGCCAGGTGGCAATTCATCGCCATTCTCACGCGTAAACACTTTAACGTCTACGACGATACCGTCCGTACCGTGAGGTACACGAAGGCTCGTATCGCGAACCTCGCGAGCCTTCTCGCCGAAGATTGCATGCAGGAGACGTTCTTCCGCTGTCAGCTCCGTAACACCTTTAGGGGTAACTTTACCAACAAGGATATCTCCAGCGCTGATCTCAGCACCGACACGAATAATGCCGCGCTCGTCGAGATTTTTCAGCGCTTCTTCGCCGACATTCGGAATATCGCGCGTAATTTGTTCAGGTCCAAGCTTCGTGTCACGCGCTTCGGATTCGTATTCCTCGATGTGAATCGACGTATAAACGTCTTCTTTCACAAGCTTCTCGCTAAGAAGAATAGCATCCTCGTAGTTGTAACCTTCCCAAGTCATGAAGGCAACGACTACGTTGCGGCCAAGCGCCAATTCGCCTTGCTCAGTAGATGGACCGTCAGCAAGAATGTCGCCTTTGCGGATCACATCGCCTTTGTTAACGATTGGACGTTGGTTAATGCACGTACCTTGGTTAGAACGCATAAACTTGTGAAGCTTATGTTTAACGAGATCGCCCGTTATTTGTTTGCCATCGAGTGTCTCGATGCGGCGGAGCCAGATCTCATTCGCGGATACACGTTCAATAACACCGTCGTATTTGGAAACGATACATACGCCCGAATCCTTCGCCGACTTGTGCTCCATACCCGTACCGACGAACGGTGCTTTCGGGATCAGAAGCGGTACCGCCTGACGCTGCATGTTGGAACCCATGAGCGCACGGTTAGAGTCATCGTTCTCGAGGAACGGAATGAGCGCTGTAGCGACCGATACGACCTGCTTAGGCGAAACGTCCATGTAGTCTACACGTTCGCTAGGCATCGTCAGAATGTTGTCACGCTGTTTGTTATAACGAACGAGCACGACATCATCAGCGAATTTGCCTTCTTCCGTCAGCTTGGCATTCGCCTGAGCAACGACATAGTTATCCTCTTCATCGGCTGTCATGTAATCGATATGCTCGGTTACTATGCCTGTCTTCGGATCGACCCGACGGTATGGTGCTTCAATAAAGCCATACTCGTTGATGCGGGCAAATGTCGACAAGGAGTTGATCAGACCGATGTTCGGACCCTCTGGCGTCTCGATTGGACACATACGACCATAGTGGGACGGATGTACGTCACGCACTTCGAAGCCAGCGCGTTCACGCGTCAGACCGCCTGGTCCGAGTGCGGACAAACGGCGTTTGTGCGTGAGCTCTGCCAGCGGGTTCGTCTGATCCATGAACTGCGAGAGCTGGGAGGAACCGAAGAATTCCTTAATCGAAGCAATTACAGGACGGATGTTAATCAGCGCCTGCGGCGTAATCGCATTTGCATCCTGAATGGACATACGCTCGCGAACGACGCGCTCCATCCGGGAGAGACCGATACGGAATTGGTTCTGCAGCAATTCACCTACAGAACGGAGACGACGGTTACCAAGGTGGTCAATGTCGTCCGTGCTGCCGATGCCATGCAGCAGGTTGATGAAGTAGTTAATCGACGAGATAATATCCGCCGGCGTAATGTGCTTCACCGTTTTGTCGATAATGCCGTTGGAAACAACCTTCACGACCTTGCCATCTTCAATTGGCGAGAATACGTTGATCGTTTGCAGCGGAATATCATCTGCATTCAATACACCGTTTGCGACATGATAAGTTTTGAAGCCGACATTGCTCTCAAGTCTCGGCAAAATCTCATCCAACAGTCGACGATCGATCAACTGGCCTGCTTCAGCAATAATTTCCCCTGTAGCAGGGTCAACAAGCGTTTCAGCAAGACGTTGATTGAACAGACGGTTCTTGATGTGCAGCTTTTTATTTATTTTGTAACGACCTACATTAGCCAGATCGTAACGCTTTGGATCGAAGAAACGAGCTACGAGCAAGCTCTTCGCATTATCAAGCGTTGGCGGTTCGCCTGGACGAAGACGCTCATAAATCTCGATGAGTGCTTTCTCAGTCGAGTCCGTGTTGTCTTTATCCAGCGTGTTACGAATATATTCATCTTGTCCGAGCAGGTCCAAGATCTCAGCATCCGTACCGAAGCCGAGCGCACGAAGCAGAACCGTTACCGGAATCTTACGAGTCCGGTCGATCCGAACATAGATAATATCTTTCGCGTCTGTCTCAAGTTCCAGCCATGCGCCACGGTTCGGAATGACTGTCGCCGTGTAGGTACGTTTGCCATTCTTGTCGACCTTCGTACTGAAGTAAACGCTTGGGGAGCGGACCAACTGGCTGACGATGACGCGTTCAGCACCGTTAATAATAAATGTGCCCGTCTCCGTCATAAGCGGAAAATCGCCCATGAAAACTTCTTGTTCTTTTACTTCGCCCGTTTCCTTATTAAGGAGACGCACTTTCACACGAAGCGGAGCCGCATACGTAACGTCGCGCTCTTTAGACTCATCGACCGAGTACTTAGGCTCGCCGAGACTATAGTCGATAAATTCGAGTGACAGATTGCCCGTAAAGTCCTGAATCGGCGAAATGTCCTGGAACAACTCGAGTAAATCAGCATCCAGAAACTTCTCGTACGACTTTTGTTGGATTTCAATCAGGTTCGGGACTTCGAGCACTTCGTTAATGCGCGCGTAACTCCTCCGCGTGCGTCGACCCAACTGAACAAGTTGTCCTGCCAACTTAACCTCACCCCTCATGTCTGCTTCACAGCTTACGTATCGAAAAACAACAAAAACTTCCAAGACAGATCATAATTTCACAATTAATCTCTGTCCAACAATGGAAGTTTCCAGCCCATCAAGCGAAGCCGTGTTTACGTCCTTTGCAAACGCAGCTTCGCCTGATGGAATTGAATCTTTGTGAAAAACAACTCCTAAATGAACCTTAATTCAGGTCCAGGCGGTGCTTTTCCTTGCGAGATAAGAATGCGGTCATCTCAGCTCGATCGCTTCCTTATCTCGTAAAGAAAAGGCCGATCTCGAAATTCATTCGAAGAACGAGCAACCAACCGGAGCATGATGAATCGAAGCGCGCATAGTGGCTCATACAATGTAATTTTGCCCAAAACGTAAACATTATACGTCATTTAGCGATTTTCTATGCACGAAACGCCTCGAATTTTGTTCTTGACATTTTAGCTAACTAAAGAGAATTAGCCCAGTCTAATACTGACATTTTATAATACTATCACATTCGAGAAGTCAAGTCAACAAATTGTTGCTCATTTTCCTAACTTTCACGAACAGATCGGAAAATACGGTAACCTTTATCTTTCGTCACCTCTTGCACATTGCCGAACAACTCTTCCAACTTTGCTTCAGCCGAAGGAGCCCCTTGCTTCTTCTGAATAACGACCCACATCGAGCCGCCAGGTTGAAGCAATTGATAGCCTTCTTCAAAAATACGATGAACGACAGCTTTGCCTGCACGAATCGGCGGGTTCGTTACAATCGCATTAAACCGTTTGTCTTGCACCGCTTCATAGAGATCGCTCTGCAATATCGTTACATTATGAATACCATTGTGCTTCGCATTCTCTCTCGCTAGTTCAACAGCACGCTCATTGATATCAATCATCGTCACATGACCTTGCTCAGCCAGCCGTGCTGCCGTCAAACCAATCGGACCGTAGCCGCAGCCAACATCCAGAACTTGATCCTGCTTGTTAAGCTCAAGCGCATCGATCAGAACACGACTGCCATAATCAATTCCCGTCTTAGAGAACACGCCGGCATCCGTGATATAGTTGAAACGAAATCCGCGCAGCTCAGCCTGATGCGTTCTGCGATCATGCTCTACGCCTGGCGTTCTCGAATAATAATGATCAGCCATAGATTCCTCCCTGAAGGCAGTACGTTTGTAAATAGGAACGAACCCCTTGAAGCCCGGAAGCCTCAAGGGGTTCGCCATCTCTTAAGCGAGATTATTTAACTTCAACAGCTGCGCCTGCTTCTTCGAGCTTAGCTTTGATCGATTCAGCTTCCTCTTTGGAAACTTTCTCTTTCAGTGCTTTAGGAGCGTTGTCTACTACTTCTTTAGCTTCTTTCAGGCCAAGACCCGTCAGTTCGCGAACAACTTTGATAACGTTGATTTTCGATGCGCCTGCGTTCGTCAGGATTACGTCGAACTCAGATTGCTCAGCAGCTTCAGCAGCGCCGCCGCCAGCTACTACTGCAACTGGAGCTGCAGCCGTAACACCGAATTCTTCTTCAATTGCTTTTACCAGATCGTTCAGTTCGAGAACCGTCATTGCCTTGATGGCTTCCAAGATTTGCTCTTTAGACATGGTTAAACCTCCATAAAATGTTTTATTTTAGTTGTGTTGCTAAACAGCTGATATTAACCAGCTAGTCGTATTAAGCTTGTGCTTCTTGTTTCTCCGAAACGGCTTTGACTGCCAGTGCGAAGTTGCGAACTGGAGCTTGGAGCACGCTGAGGAGCATCGACAGCAAACCTTCGCGGGATGGCAGGTCTGCCAGCGCTTTGATTTGGTCAACGTCTACAACACGGCCTTCAACAACGCCGCCTTTTACTTTCAGCGCTTCGTTCTTCTTAGCGAAGCCGCTAAGAATTTTCGCTGGAGCCACGATGTCGTCGCCGCCAAACGCGATAGCCGTAGGACCCGTCAGAACTGCGTCGAGCTCGGACAGTTCTGCAGAAGCCGTTGCGCGGCGAACGAGCGAGTTCTTCAATACTTGGAACTCGATGCCTGCCTCACGCAGCTGCTTACGGAGTTCCGTAACCTGAGCAACGTTCAATCCACGGTAGTCCGCTACTACAGTGGAAGAGCTGTTGCGAAGTTTCGCTGCAATCTCTTCTACTGCCAGTTGTTTCTCCTGGATGATTTTTGCATTTGCCATACTGTACACCTCCTGTTAGATTGTTGCACATTCCGTCACTTGCGTTTCCCCGCCCGTGATGCATGAGAAAGGCCTTCGCAGACAATGCGAAGGCCATGATGGTCTGATTCAATCAACATTCCTGCGAATGTGAAGCTCAAACACTGTATCATAACACCTCGGTAGGAAATTAAGCCTCATAGGCACCTACTGTCTACGGTATGCGTATTCGAAGTTCAGCGCAAATCTCTTAACGGAACGATGCCACGTTAACGCGAGCGCCAGGGCCCATCGTCGAAGAGATTGCAATGTTTTTCAGGTACACGCCTTTAGCCGATGCTGGTTTAGCACGGTTCAGCGCATCGATCAACGTTTTGAGGTTCTCTGAGAGCTTCTCAGCGTCGAACGATACTTTGCCGATCGGTGCAAGGATTTGACCTGCACGATCGAGACGGTACTCGATTTTACCAGCCTTAATCTCAGCTACGGCTTTGGAAACGTCAAACGTTACCGTACCGGCTTTCGGGTTAGGCATGAGGCCTTTACCGCCGAGAATACGACCGAGTTTACCGACTTCAGCCATCATGTCCGGCGTAGCTACGCAGACATCGAAGTCGAACCAACCTTGTTGGATTTTGTTGATCATGTCGGAATCACCAACATAATCTGCGCCGGCAGCTTCTGCTTCCTTCGCTTTCTCGCCTTTAGCGAATACCAGAACGCGCTTCGTTTTACCCGTACCGTTAGGCAGGACAACTACGCCACGAACTGCTTGGTCTTGTTTACGCGGGTCAACACCCAGACGTACCGCAACCTCAACCGTCTCGTCGAATTTTGCCGTAGCAGCCTTCTTCACGAGCTCGATTGCTTCAAGTGCTTCATAAGTTGCTTCGCTGTCGATCAGCTTAGCAGCTTCAATGTATTTCTTACCGTGTTTAGCCATTGTGAGTACCCTCCTTGTGTGGTAGTAGCGGAATATCCTCCTTGCGGATGATCCTCCCACTTTCACGCCGACAGCCTATGCCGTCGAACGCCGTCATGTCCTATAAAGGAATGACGCGAGCTGTTGCAAGCAACAGTCGGATTAGTCTTCGATTACAACACCCATGCTGCGTGCTGTACCTTCAACCATGCGCATTGCCGCTTCAACGGACGCTGCGTTAAGGTCTTGCATCTTCTGCTCAGCGATTTCACGCACTTTCGCACGTTTAACCGTTGCGACTTTCTTCTTGTTCGGTTCGCCGGATCCTTTAGGGATACCCGCAGCAACGCGAAGCAATACGGCAGCCGGTGGCGTCTTCGTCTCGAACGTGAACGAACGGTCTTCGAATACGCTGATAACGACAGGAATGATCAGGCCCGCTTGGTCAGCCGTACGAGCATTGAATTCTTTACAGAACGCCATGATGTTTACGCCTGCTTGACCGAGCGCTGGACCGATCGGCGGAGCCGGGTTCGCTTTACCTGCTGGTACTTGCAGTTTCACCATCTTGATGACTTTCTTTGCCATGCTAAACACCTCCTTAAAAACGTAATGCCCATTAACTCGGAGCTAAGCTCCGTCTCGCCGGAGGCGCCGACGATTCCGGAAACCAGATTATTATATCTTCTCCACTTGAGTAAAATCAAGCTCAAGAGGGGTTTCCCTGCCAAACATGTTGACGCTAACTTTTACCTTGCTCTTATCCAGCAAAATCTCTTCGATCGTGCCGACAAAGCCAGCAAAAGGTCCCACCTTGACATTAACGGTTTCCTTCAGCTCAAACTCGATCTTCGGCTTCGGCTCATCAATGCCCATGTGTTTCAGAATCTGATCCACTTCTTCAGGCAACAATGGAGTCGGTTTAGAGCCGGATCCCGTCGAGCCTACAAAGCCCGTTACGCCAGGTGTGTTGCGAACAACATACCAAGAATCATCCGTTTGAACCATCTCGACGAGGACGTAGCCAGGGTAAACTTTACGCATGATGGTCTTCTTCTTACCATCCTTGTTTACCACTTCTTCTTCCATCGGTACGAGCACACGGAAGATCTTGTCCTCCATGCCCATCGATTCTACGCGGCGTTCCAGGTTAGCCTTCACCTTGTTCTCATACCCTGAGTAGGTATGGACCACATACCATCGTTTTTCCATAACCATCCACCTTCGGACTCTTCTTAAACAATCAGTTCGATCAGTTCAGAGATCCCGATGTCAAGAACCCAAAAGTAGATCGTCACGAGCACGATCGTAACAAGAACGACAATCGTATAGCTTGTCAGTTCTTTACGGCTCGGCCATCTTACTTTCTTCAGTTCTGCCCAACTGTCTGCGAAGAAACTGAACGTCGTTCCGAAGCCTTGCTTCATCTTAGCCAAAAAAGCCACGTTCACACCTCCAATAGACTATCTCGTCTCGCGATGGGGAGTATGCTCGTTACAGAACTTGCAAAACTTCTTCATCTCGATGCGGTCGGGGTGATTGCGCTTGTTCTTGTTGGTTGCATAGTTTCTTTGTTTGCAGTTCGTACAAGCCAACGTAATGATTACCCGCATTGAAGTACACCTCCTGCGCTGTACTTAGTGTTGCTCTAATATGTTGAATCATGATTGATTCCTGAGCCAATAGGTGAAAATTGCAGTTTTAGACCTACCCAAACAGATTATCATATCGCAATTTTCGTGTCAATGCCGATATATTCAACAATATATTTGGCTGTAAGAGCGAGAAATGCGCGCCAACGCTGGGCTTCACACAAACGCAAGGGCATCGGGTACCCTTTCGAGCATTATGGCCAATTTTCGGTAAAATAGACATACTAGTGCATATACGGAACATTCATCAAATCTAACACCTTGCTAATTCGCTCTTCAACTGCTGCGGCAGCTATCTCGGATTAAGGCTTGTTCTCTCAAAATAAAAAGACTCGCAGCGCGAGTCTTGTCCATAATCGATATTAATGTTAGCCACCAATGTTCCGAACTTCCAAATAGCGTTCAAGCTTCCGCTTAACCCGCTGCAGCGCGTTGTCGATCGATTTCACATGCCGATCCAAGTCGACAGCAATCTCTTGATACGATCGGCCATCCAAATAGAGCATGAGCACTTTGCGTTCCAGATCGCTCAATATCTCTGACATCTTATCTTCTAATCCAACGAACTCTTCTTGATTGATGATCAACTCTTCCGGATCCGATACGCGAGTCCCGCATATCACATCTAGTAAAGTACGATCAGAATCTTCGTCGTAAATTGGCTTATCCAACGACACGTACGAATTGAGCGGAATATGCTTCTGACGAGTAGCTGTCTTAATCGCTGTAATAATCTGCCGCGTTATGCATAACTCAGCAAACGCCTTAAACGACGACAGCTTGTCTCCCTTAAAATCACGAATCGACTTATACAAGCCGATCATACCTTCTTGAACAATGTCTTCTCGGTCAGCGCCGATTAGAAAGTAGGACCGAGCTTTGGCGCGAACGAAATTGCGGTACTTGTTAATCAAATACTCCAACGCTTCGCTATCGCCGTCGCGGACCGCCTCTACGACATCTTCGTCCGTTCTGCAGTCATATCCGTCCGTACCCGTTTCTTTGAGGTCGATGCTCACGAACTATCCCTCCGGCCTGCAAGGCGTGCACTGCTCGACTCGCACTCTATCAAGCATAGCAACAGTATACATTATGTAACTTCTAACCGTCAACCAATCCGAGCGGAGTTGGATGCTTACAATCTAGTAGATTTGTAAGTTTCTGGACTGTATATGTCAGATCAATGTTACATACATGTTATAATCATTTACTTACACCTTACATTTTTCCACGTCGCCATTGTTCAAGCTGTGCCCGCACGTCCAGCGGAAGCGTTCCGTCTACCGTATTCCGCTTGCGCGGGCGTTCGTCAGACTCCCGAATCGTTGCTCTAATAAGCTTGCGTTTCTGTTCAACATCGACCAGCAGCTCTCTTGCCGATACTCGTAAAGCTCCTTTGCCGAACGCAACATGCTGCTCGGTTAGATCAGACGTTGCGACATAGATATCACGCCCACGCACCGTCAGCTCTGCAACGAGCCTTTCGATACATTCATCGGCAGTTTCTTTCTCTTTGGTATAGACAACCTGAAGGCTGTGCTGCTTAAACTTGGCACCGTGCCCTGGCACCTGATGCGCGTCGAAAATGACGTAAACCATCATTCCCGTGAACCCTTGATAGTCGGCCAGCATATCCAGAAGCGCGTCCCGGGCATCTTCCAGCTCCTCATCGCGAAGCCGCTGCAGTGACGGCCATGCGCCAATGACGTTGTAGCCGTCGACTAGAAGCACATCCTTGCGGTTCATTATTAACTGCCTCTGCGCTGGCGCAGCACTTCATACATCAAGACTCCTGCAGCTACCGATGCATTAAGCGAATTCAGCTTGCCCGCCATCGGCAGCTTCACAAGAAAATCGCATTTTTCCCGGATCAGTCGCCCCATACCTTTGCCTTCATTGCCGATAACGATTGCGATTGGCATATCAAACTTAGTTCGGTAAACATCCTGCTCTGCCGATACGTCCGTTCCCGCTACCCATACGCCCTGCTCTTTCAACGATTCGATCGTCTGCGCAAGATTCGTCACTCGCGCCACTGGCACATATTCCGCAGCACCAGCAGACGTCTTGGATACCGTTGCCGTCAGACTCGCCGAACGGCGCTTAGGAATAATGACACCATGAACTCCCGTACATTCTGCTGTGCGCAAAATAGAACCGAGGTTATGCGGATCTTCAATCTCGTCCAGCAAGATCAAGAACGGTGTCTCGCCCTTCGCCTTTGCCGCTTCCAGCAGCTCGTCCACCTCGTAATATCGATAGGGAGCAACCTGGGCAATTACGCCCTGGTGCGCAACCTCTCCTGCCAGCGCATCAAGCTTGCGCTTATCCGCAAACTGTACAATAACGCCCTGCTGCTTCGCTTCCGCAACAATCGGCGCAGTCAGATGCTTCTGCGCACCTTCCGCGACCCAGATTTTATTGATTTCTCTGCCAGAACGCAGCGCTTCGAGAACAGGGTGCTTGCCAGCTACAATCTCCTCGCTGCCTGCCTGATCCTCGTCATGAACCCGCTCCGCTGTGTGCGCCTGTTCATTCGAACGCTCGCGACGGCGTTCTTGTTTATAGGGATACCGCTGTTTCATGCTTCTTCTCTCCAGACATCATGATCTTTGAAATTGACATCCGCTTAGCTCTTCGTCGCTTCATCATCCAAGGCAGCGGACAACAGCTCCCGGATGCGTTCACCGCGGCGCTCGTAGAATAAGTAGCCGAACAGCGTTTCCAGTGCCGTCGCATGCCGATAATCGGCAGGGTCGGCGTTCTTCGGCGGTTTGCCCGACTTCGCATTGCGGCCTCTCCGTACAATATCCGCCTCCTCTTCGGTCAGCATCGGCGCCAGTCTCTCCAGCGTCACGCGCTGCGCCTTCGCAGATACCCGCTTCGTCGCTTCGCGGTGCAGATCATGCGATTGATGATTCGGCTTCGAAATCAAATATTGCCGGATGAGCAATTCATATACGGCATCACCTGCATAAGCCAGAACGACCGGGTTCATCAGCCTTGCCGGTTTGGAGGGCTGATGAACGAGCAGGTCGAGCGACTCTGCCATTACATTGTTGTCATTATCAATCATTTGCGCCGCCATTTAATGCCCTGAGGCGTATCTTCCAATACGATATTCTCTGCAGCCAGCAGGTCGCGAATTTCATCGGCGCGCGCCCAGTTTTTGGCCTTGCGCGCTTCGGTCCGTTCAACGATAAGGCTCTCGATCTGCTCATCCAACAGTTCATCCGTCGCATCTGCTTGCGGCAGGAGACCCAGCGTCTTGTCAAAATGCTTAATAAGCGCAAGCAGTGCACCAAGCTCGCCTGCCGTTGCATCCTGCCGCTGCATCGTGTTGTTCGCTTCGGATACTAGCTCGAACAGTGCCGTAATGGCATCCGGCGTATTAAAGTCGTCGTTCATCTTAGCTTCGAACTGCGCTTGAATAGCAGCAAGACGAGCATCAAGCTCGGCGTTGCCGGAAGAAGCACCTGCTTCGAGCACGTCCGTCGAAGCAAGCGAAGACAATCGGTATTGAAGGTTGCCCGCACAGTTCGCAATGCGCTCAATGCTTTTCTCTGCCTGCAAAATCGTATCGTCGCTGAAATTCAGCGGGCTGCGATAATGCGTTGCGAGCATAAAGTAGCGAATCGCGCTTGCCTTCGTCCGTTTGAGTAACTCCCTCACTGTAATACCGTTGCCGAGCGACTTGGACATTTTCTCATTATTAATATGAATATATCCGTTGTGCATCCAGTAACGAGCGAGCGGCTTGCCCGTTAACGATTCCGACTGCGCCACCTCGCACTCATGGTGCGGGAACTGCAGGTCATGTCCGCCGCCATGAATGTCGAGCGTATCGCCCAAATATTCACGCGCCATTGCAGAGCATTCGATGTGCCATCCCGGACGTCCGTCGCCCCAAGGGCTCGCCCAATAGATCTCTCCTGGCTTGGCAGCTTTCCACAGCACGAAGTCCTGTGCATGCTCTTTGCGCTCATCGACTTCAATTCGGATGCCATGCTGCAGCTCTTCCGTGTTCTGGTGCGAGAGCTTGCCATATTCCTCGAACTTGTTCGTACGGAAATAAACGTCGCCGCCGCTTTCGTATGCGAAGCCTTTGTCGACCAAGCCAGCAATGAAATCGACGATAAGAGGAATATGGTCCGTTACACGCGGATTGCGGGTTGCTTTATGGACGCCAAGCGCTTCAATATCCTCATTAAAAGCAGCAATAAACGTATCCGCCACTTCCGGCACTGTCGTTCCTAGCTGCTCCGCTTTGCGGATGAGCTTGTCATCCACATCTGTGAAATTAACGATATACGTGACATCCTGTCCCGTACTCTCTAGATAGCGTCTCACAACGTCAAAGAAGATAACCGGACGCGCATTGCCAATATGAATGTAGTCGTATACAGTCGGACCGCACACGTACATCTTCACCTTACCCGGCTCCTGCGGCACGAACTGTTCTTGTGCACGCGTCAGCGTATTGTATATCGAAACTGTCATTATACGGATTCTCCTTCGAGTACGGGCTCCTTCTCCTGCGACTTTCCCGCTTTCGCCCTTAGATCTTGTACTTCATGCTTCAAATCATGGATTTCCTTCTGCATCTTACGCAGCATCTCAACAACCGGATCCGGCAGCTTCGTATGGTCAAGCCGATCGCCAACCCGCTCGCCGTTACGTTTCACGATACGGCCTGGAATACCAACAACGGTGCTATTCTCCGGCACTGGGCTCAGCACAACCGAGTTAGCCCCGATATTCGAATTATCGCCAACTGTGAACGATCCAAGCACCTTCGCGCCAGACGCAATAACAACATTATTGCCGATCGTTGGATGCCGTTTGCCCTTCTCTTTGCCGGTACCGCCCAGCGTTACGCCTTGATAAATGACGACATCGTCACCGATTTCGCATGTCTCGCCAATTACAACGCCCATTCCGTGGTCGATAAAGAGTCGATTGCCGATCTTCGCTCCCGGGTGAATCTCAATTCCGGTCATAAAGCGGCTGAACTGCGAGATTCCTCGCGCGATTGCAAACCAGCCTCTTGTGTAAAATCCATGCGCAATCCGATGCGCCCATATCGCGTGTAAGCCGGAATAAGTCAAAACAACCTCAAGCTTGCTTCTCGCCGCCGGGTCGTTATCGAATACCGCCTGTATATCCGATTTTATATGTCTTAGCATCTCGACTCCCCCTCTCCCATTCCCCGCCTGCCAACACATGCCACATCATAAGGTGCATATATGCAAAAATCGTTCCTATCCGCCAATCAATCCTTCATCAAGGATACGGAATAGGCGTTCGTTCAAACCGGAATCTATTAACAATCCGACAGCATGCATTTATGCAAAAAACCTCTGCAGTCCTAAGGACTACAGAGGCGTATTCATCGCGGTTCCACTCTGTCTGAACGGTGCACCTCGCCTTCATGGGCGGGGCATGAAACATACCGTTGCTCTCAGCTGCCCAATAACGGTGGCATTCCCGTTGCCGCCTACCCCGTCAGCATATTTCTGTGCAAACGGATCGGAGCAAGGCTCCCAGGTGCAACAGCATCGCTGCGGGAATAGACAACTTACAGCCCACATGCCCATACGAACTCCGCGGTGAGGCGGATTCGGCATGACGGTTGTCCTCTCTGCGAATCCCGTATTAGCGTACTACTCCTGTTCAAAGCCTGTCATTCTATTAGAGGTTGTTCAAAAAGTGCTGAAAAACCGACTTTTTGAACTCGCACTAGTATGCAATTGTTCTCATTACGTTCAGTATAACGAATCGTTACCGAAGTGACAAGGGAGGCCGTAATGGAACAGCGCCCATTCCGGTTCCGGTTGTCTACTCTATAGAATTAGCGGCCAAGACGAAGCTTCAGTCGATCAACGACCTTCCGTTTGCCCAGCAGCGCAATCGTTTGGTTCAAATCAGGACCATGCGTCTGACCTGTAAGTGCCGCACGAATAGGCATGAAGAGCGATTTGCCTTTACAGCCCGTCTCCTGCTGTACAGCTTTGATCAGCGCCTTCTGATCATCGGCAGTGAATGATTCCGAGCCTTCAACTTGAGCCAGGTAAGCACTCAGAACAGCTGGAACGGTTTCTTCAGCCAGCACTTCGGACGCTTCGCTCTCATCCTCCACACTATCGCGGAAGAACAACTCGGTCAACGGAACGATTTCTGAAGCGGAGCGAAGTTTATCCTGATACAGCTTCACGAGATCGGTTACCCATGCGAGCGACTCAGCCGTCGTTGGATCCGCAATGCGACCTGCCGCTTGAAGGTGCGGCAAGCACATTGCAACGATACGTTCCGGATCTGCCTTCTTAATATATTCATTGTTCATCCAAGCCAGCTTGTTCGTATCGAACACCGCCGGGCTTTTGCTTAGGCGCGTTGCATTGAAAACATTAATGAGCTCTTCACGGGAATAGATCTCTTGCTCACCTTCCGGCGACCAGCCGAGCAGCGCAATAAAGTTGAACATAGCTTCAGGCAAGTAGCCAAGCGAATCGTACTGTTCGATGAATTGAATGATCGACTCATCGCGTTTGCTAAGCTTTTTGCGGGACTCGTTCACGATCAGCGTCATATGGCCGAATTGCGGCGGCGTCCAGCCGAAGGCTTCATAAATCATCAGCTGACGAGGCGTGTTTGAGATATGATCCTCACCGCGCAGAACATGCGATATACGCATGAGGTAGTCGTCGAGCACAACGGCGAAGTTGTACGTAGGAATACCGTCTTTCTTCACGATAACGAAGTCGCCCATTCCTTCGCTGTCGAAGCTGATCTCGCCTTTGACCATATCGTTGAATGTATACGTCTTGCCTTCAGGCACACGGAACCGGATGCTTGGCACGCGGCCCTCTGCCTCGAACGCTTGACGCTGCTCTTCGGTCAGATCGCGATGGCGGCCGGAGTAGCGCGGCGTCTCGCCACGGGCGATCTGCTCCTCGCGCTCTGCTTCGAGCTCTTCTTCCGTGCAGTAGCAGCGATAAGCCAGACCACGGTTGATCAGGTCCTGCCAGTACTCCTCATAGATTGCCAGACGCTCCGTCTGACGATAGGGGCCATAGCCGCCGCCAACGTCGACGCTCTCATCCCAATCCATGCCGAGCCAACGCAAATATTTAAGCTGGCTTTCTTCGCCGCCCGCTACATTGCGCTTTACGTCCGTATCTTCGATCCGAATAATGAATTGACCGCCGAGACTGCGTGCGTATAAATAATTGAACAAGGCCGTTCTTGCATTGCCGATATGTAGATGTCCTGTAGGCGATGGCGCATACCGAACGCGAATTTGCTGCTGTGACATGCCTGTTATCCTCCTGACGATTTCATTGCCGGGGCGTTCACCACCGGATGCTTACGAATACCTATAATGCCTAAGATGATAGCACATCTTTCACGAGACAAACAACCGTCTGCGCCGCGATACCTTCTCCTCTGCCCGGAAAACCCAACTTCTCCGTCGTCGTTGCCTTCACGTTAACCTGCTGCAGGTCATCCGCCTCAAGCACACGGGCAATCACTTCCACCATCTGCGGAATGTAAGGAAGCATCTTCGGACGTTGTGCAATAATCGTGTTATCGATGTTGCCGAGCTTATAGCCCCGCTCCTTCGCGAGCAACCATACATGCTCCAGCAGCTTCACGCTGTCTGCACCCTCATAAGCAGGATCCGTGTCTGGAAAATGCTTGCCGATATCGCCGAGTCCAAGCGCACCGAGCACGGCATCTGCTACCGAGTGAAGCAGCACGTCTGCATCCGAATGGCCTAGCAGCCCTTTCTCATATGGAATCGTTACGCCGCCGATAATGCACGGTCGACCTTCCACGAGCTGATGTACGTCAAATCCTTGTCCTACTCGAATCATTCTGAAACTTCCCCCTTGAGTTCAATCCTTATTTTCTCGCTGACCCGTACACTCTCCCGCTCCGCAAGCAGAAATTCAGCATACGGCAAATCGTCCGGTGTCGTAATCTTAATGTTCGTATACTCGCCCTCTGCTACGACAACCGGAACATTCAACCGCTCCACGACCATTGCATCGTCTGTACCTACGAATCGATCCGCTTCCGCTGTTTCATGAGCTCTAGCGAGCAAATCACGACGAAAAGCTTGCGGCGTCTGAATCGCCCACAAGCTTCGGCGGTCAGGCGTCGCTACGATGACGCCTGAATCGTTCACCTGTTTAATCGTATCTTTCACGGGTACGGCGATAACCGCCGCTCCCTGATCTTCGCCTTTCATCGCTGCTGCACAGCAAGCCCGAACCGCCTGCTGCGTAACGAGCGGCCTTACGCCGTCATGAACCATTACCCATTGCAGATGCGATGGCAGTGCCTTCAAGCCAAGATGCACCGAGTGCTGACGCTCGGAGCCGCCTTGAACGATTGCAGTCACTTTCGCAAGTCCGTATTGGACCACCCATTCCTGACATCTGCCAATATCGGCTTGTCCTACAACCAGCGCAATTGCAGCTGTTTCATCCATCGATTGGAACAGCTCCAGCGTATGAACGAGAATCGGCTTATCCCGCAAGGTCAGATACTGCTTGCTCTCCGCCGTTCCCATCCGCGTGCCTTTGCCCGCCGCCACGATGACGACGCCCCATTGTGCGTTCATGATATTCGCAACCTACCTCGCCGTATTAGTCCATAATGTACCTATATAGTATCATACAGCGTTATTGCGCTTTTTCCAACAGCTTCGGCTTTGCGAATATCATTCTGCCCGCTGACGTCTGCAGGACGCTCGTCACGAGCACCTCCATCGTCGTTCCAATATATTCACGCCCGCCTTCAACGACGATCATCGTGCCGTCATCCAGATAAGCAACGCCTTGTCCATGCTCCTTGCCATCCTTAATAACTTGAACAACGATTTCTTCTCCTGGCAGCACGACTGGCTTCACGGCATTTGCAAGATCATTAATGTTGAGGACAGACACCCCTTGCAGCTCGCATACTTTGTTCAAGTTGAAGTCATTCGTAACAACCTTGCCGCCCAACGCCTTCGCAAGCTTCACGAGCTTGCTGTCTACCTCGCCGATCTCTTCGAAATCTCCCTCGTAGATCAGTACCCGAACATCAAGCTCTTTCTGGATTTTGTTCAAAATATCAAGTCCCCGCCGTCCGCGGTTGCGTTTGAGCAGATCCGAAGAGTCTGCGATATGCTGTAGCTCTTCCAGCACAAATTCCGGAATGACGAGTGTGCCCTCGATAAATCCGGTTTTGCAAATGTCAGCGATACGGCCGTCGATAATGACGCTCGTGTCTAATATTTTATGTTCCTCATACTTGCTCTTGCCGTCGTCCTCTGGCTGAACGCTGCGGCGCTGAAGCAGCGACGACAGCGCTGCGGACAGCTCTTCTTTCTTACCCAGACCTAACTGCAGCCCCATATAACCAAGCAGCAACGTCAGTATAACGGGAACAAGAAGACCGATACCATCAATCTTAGCAACTGCAGGATACAGAAGCGCTGCGAATACCAAACCCGCGAACATGCCAACAGCACCTGCCATCAGATCAGCAGCAGGCATACCAGCAAGCTGTTCAGAGCCCTGCTTTACCTTACGCATGATTGGCGCTGCTAATGTAGTAGTTACTGCGAAGCCACATAAAGCTCCTATTGCGATATACAAGTAATTCATACTAGACCCGCCGCTTTGCGGCATAGTCCCCAGCATGGACAAAGAAAGATCGCCGCCCATCCAAGCGTGCCATTGACTTCCGATCGATCCGCCCAGCCAAATGCCGATGATTTGAATAATTCGTTTCATGGCTTTATCCACCTCCATTATTCATTATGGTCAGCGCAATCGCCCATTAATCGCCGACTCAACCAATTTCTTTTGAAATGCCATTGTCAGAAGATTATAATAGAACTATGTGTTATGCCGAATCCGAGAGAGGTGGATGCAAGTGACATTGGACCAATTCCAGCAACAGGTTTCAGAACTGCTTCTACGACATCGCAGTCTGCTCGACGTCCTGTCCAAATACGGCCAAACGAGCTCCGCTGTGAATCGTGCTGTCGCCAAGGCTGTAACCGAATGCGGATGCATTGAATTAAATGCGAAGAAGCAAGCGTTTAGCGTCGATACCGACCTGACAGCCGCACAATCGGTGCTGGAGAATCACATGAACGGCCAGCTATGCGAGCAGTGCAGCGATGTGTTGCGAGCCGAGCTTGGACGCAATCTGTTCTACATGTCCGCCCTATGCAATCTGCTTGACATTAATCTGGAAGAAGTCGTCGCTCGTGAGTCTGACAAATGCTCGACACTGGGTCTGTTTAACATGAGATAGCGATCATCATACACTTTCGCGCATGCGAGATAGCCCGAAGCAGATGAAGCTTCGGGCTTTTTTACCGCGCGGTCATCGATTCTGATGGGAATCTTCGCGAGGTTTAGGGACTTGCTCTATCCGTCACACGCTATCTCTGCACTGCCACTAATCCGAATGCCAATAGGAGTTGTTACATATGAAAATAACATTTCTCGGCCACTCTTGTTTTCTCGTAGAATCACAATCAGTCCGTATATTAATTGATCCATTCCTGTCTGGCAACCCGAGCGCAGCAACCAAACCGGATCAATTGAGCGGTTTGTCTGCCGTACTCGTCACGCATGGCCATGCCGATCATACCGGAGATGCTGTTCCAATCGCCAACGCAAACGGCTGTCCGATTATCACAACCTTTGAGCCAGCCATGCACTTCGCCAAACAAGGTGCAGCGGTTCATCCGATGGGAATTGGCGGAGCCTACAATTTCGAATGGGGACGCGTGAAAGTAACACCTGCTTGGCATTCTGGCGGCATTGAAATAAACAATGAATTCGAGGTTGGCGGCACGCCAGCGGGCTTCCTTATTACGATAGATAACACGACGCTCTATCACGCCGGCGATACGGGACTATTCTCGGACATGAAGCTCATTGCGGGGTGGGCATCGATCGATGTGGCATGCCTGCCGATCGGGGATAACTTCACGATGGGAATAGAGGACGCGGTAACCGCTGCATCATGGCTCCAGCCGAAGCTGACGATCCCGATGCATTACAATACGTTCCCGCTCATTGCGCAGGATCCTAACGAGTGGGTCGGCCATATGGAGAAGGCCGGGCTGAACGGCCATGTGCTGGCAATTGGCGATACGGTAGAAGTATAACGTTTCTGCCTATATAACAAGAAGGCTTGGCGAATTCGCCAAGCCTTCTTTATCGTCGTTAATTGTTAACGTAGCTGATAGCTGCTTATGCGCTATGCTCCGACTTCGCCGCTTCTTCTGCAGCACGACGTCTGCGGTTTTTGCGGGAGGTTAGACGCACAACGGCACTAACGTTTTTTTTTAAGCCATATAATGCATACAGCAGCAGAGGTACGAAGATGATCTTCGACAGATGCTTAGGGAACAAATACCCCAGAATTACAGCTATAATGACTACAACAGGAACAATCCAGATTGCGCCCTTAGGAATGCCAATCTTCTTGAAGTTCGGGTATTTCACCGTACTAACCATTAGGAACGACAGCAGCAGGGTGCTTGCCATCAGGACAGCAGAAGGAATATCCTTATAGAACAACGCCAGCGTGCACAACACGCCGCCAGCAGCCGGAATCGGCAGACCGATGAAGTAACCCGGAATACCGGAGATGACATTAAAGCGGGCCAACCGCAATGCACCGCAGATCGGGAACAATGCTGTAATAATCCAAGCAGCTGCCTGGTTCAAATCCTGAAAAGCGACAACATACATAATAAATGCAGGAGCAACACCGAATGAGATAACATCCGACAATGAATCAAGCTCCTTGCCGAACTCGCTCTGCGCGTTAAGCGCACGGGCAATTCGACCATCCACGCCATCTAACAGCATGGCTATAATAACCATCATAGCCGCCAATTCGGGCTTCTCATTAAAAACGAGAATTATGGCGACAATTCCAAGAAAGAGATTGCCTACCGTAAACAGGCTAGGTATCGACTTTGTGATCATCTCGTTCCACCTCATCTCTACTATGCCCAATAAATCATATCACGTACACTCGCTTGATCAAAAAATTCCATCCGCACCCATTCAGGCACGCATTCCCTCATTCTATGGGATTTAAATCTGCCTGTCAATGAACATTTGATCTTGGATCCGTTTGAGACCTTCTTTAATCGCGCGTGCGCGAACCTCGCCAATACCGTCTACTTCGTCTAATTCCTCATAGGTTGCCATTACAATATGCGGCAAGTGGTGGAATCTTTCCACAAGATTGTGCATGACAACAATCGGCAGCCTTGGGATTTTATGAAGCAGTCGATATCCGCGCGGAGAGACGGCGTCGTCCGCTGATGTACCCGCAAAGCCAAGCAGTCGAATGACGTGCGGCGGATCCATAAGCTCATCACTGCTGAGCTTCTTAAGCGCGATTCGAATTTCACGGATTCGATCATCCGAATTGTCTTTGGCATAATCCTTAAGCAAGAACCAAGCATCCTCTTCAACGCCGCCTACCAGCTCATCCATCTGCATGCCGATAAGGCGTCCTTCCGTCCCAAGCTCTGTTACATAACGCTTGATCTCCATCTTAATGCGCACAACCATCTCAACCCGATGAATGACATGAGCAACTTCCTGCAGGGTAACAAGCTCCTCAAACTCTGCCGCTGACAAGTTCGTGAATGCTTGATTCAGTACGGCTTTATATTTTTCAAGCGTTTGAATCGCTTGATTCGCCTTCGTCAGAATAACTCCCATATCTTTAAGCGCATAGCGCAAATTGCCTTGATACAGCGTAATAACGTTGCGGCGCTGTGAAATCGATACGACCAGCTTGCCGGTCTGCTTCGCAACCCGCTCCGCTGTCCGGTGACGAATACCTGTCTCACTGGACGGAATGGAACTGTCCGGAATAAGCTGCGTATTCGCATACAGAATCCGCTTCAAATCCTCGCTTAGGATGATAGCGCCATCCATCTTCGCGAGCTCATACAAGTAGTTAGGCGAGAAATCACAGTTGATCGAAAATCCGCCATCGACGACTTCCATAACCTCGGGACTATATCCGACGACGAGAAGCGCACCGGTCTTTGCACGCAGGACGTTCTCGAGTCCATCGCGAAATGCGGTGCCTGGCGCAACCAGCTGCAGCAATTGGTGCATCACTTCAAGCTCTCTCTGCTCCTTCATATTGTGCCCCCTCTATCCGAGCGCTGCCTTGAGCGCCTCCGCTACGGTGGATACGCCGATCACCTCGATACCAGACGGCGGTTTCCAGCCTTTCAAGCTGTTCTCAGGCATTATTACCCGTTTAAAACCTAATTTCTCCGCTTCTCTAACACGCTGTTCCGCTCTTGATACAGCGCGAACCTCACCCGTTAATCCGACTTCGCCGAAGATGACATCGTAAGGCCGAGTCGGCGCGTCTCGAAAGCTGGATGCAATACTGACGGCCGCTGCGAGATCGACAGCCGGCTCATCGAGCTTGACACCGCCTGCAACGTTCAAATACGCATCCTGATTCTGTAGAAACATACCCATTCGTTTCTCTAATACCGCAATAAGGAGCGCCATTCGATGATGATCGATGCCAGCGGACATTCGCCTTGGAGATGGGAAGTTGGTCGGCGCGACAAGCGCCTGCAGCTCGACAAGCACAGGACGCGTGCCTTCCATACTAGCTACAACCGTCGAACCAGCCACACCAAGCGGCCGCTCGGACAGGAACAGCTCCGACGGATTCGCCACCTCGCGCAGTCCGCTTTCTCCCATTTCGAAAATGCCGATCTCATTCGTTGAACCAAACCGGTTCTTCACCGCACGCAGCAGCCGATATGTATGATGGCGTTCGCCTTCAAAATAAAGCACACAATCGACCATATGCTCCAGCAGCCGCGGCCCTGCAATTGCTCCTTCTTTGGTCACGTGTCCAACAAGAACCGTTGCAACCCCTTTGATCTTGGCAATCCGCATGAAGTGTGAAGTGCACTCTCTAACCTGTGCGACACTGCCAGGAGCAGATTGAACATTCGGGTCAAATACGGTCTGAATGGAGTCGATAACGACGAGTGCCGGATCAACCGATTCGATTGCTTCCCGAATCGATTCGACATTCGTCTCGCACAACACATACAGCTGTTCCGACAGCGAGCCAAGGCGGTCCGCACGCAGCTTCGTCTGCCGAACCGATTCCTCGCCCGATATATAAAGCACCCGTAAGCCGCTAGCAGCCAGTGAGTGAGAGGCTTGTAGCAGCAAGGTTGATTTGCCGATGCCTGGATCTCCGCCGACAAGCGTTAGCGAGCCTGGAACTACACCGCCCCCGAGGACGCGATTCAGTTCGCCAAGCTTCGTATCGATGCGCGGTTCTTGATCACTTTCTATGTGTATGATGGAACGCGGCTTTTCTTTCGTTTGAAAAACAGAAGCGCCCGCTGCTCCAGCTGTGCGAACAACCGTTTCCTTCTCCTCCACCATGGAGTTCCATGAGCCGCAGCCCGGGCATTTGCCCAGCCACTTAGGCGATTCGGTACCGCACTCCGTGCAGGCGAATTTCACTTTTATTTTGGCCATTGTTGACTCCCTTAGCAGCAAAATCATCAAGCTTATAGCTTCTTATGTGGTTAATCAAAGTTTACCATTTTCACGTTCCAATAGAAACCCCTAGCACGCACAGCAAAAAGGGAGAACCCTGGCGGCGTCCTCCCCTAACGTTACGTCTTTCCTAGTATATCGCTTCGTTTATGCTGTCATACATTTATTCAGTTAGGACTTACCGCTGCTTATGCCCGCTTCCACTTCACTCGATGTCGATTGCGTTTGCACCTCCACTTTAGCCCGGCGAAGCAGTATCGCCAATGGGACTCCCAACGCTGTAATTAGACTCACGAGCAGGAAAACATCGCTTAACCCTTGCATATAAGCAGCTGTTGCAGCTGGTGTCGAAGTTCCAATGTTTGGCGTACCTCCATAATGCAGCGTACGTGAAGTGAAATAAGCCGTCATCATACCGAGCGCAAGCGCACCGCCTGCTTGGCGAATCCAATTAATGAACGCGGATGCATGGGCGGAAAGATGCTGCTCGACCGATGACATCCCCGCGTTCATCGCCGGTGTCATCGACAAGCCAATGCCTATATAGCGGACTGTCATCCAAAGCATGACATAGCCGTGGCTCGTGTCCGGAGTAAGTCCGCGAAACTGCCACGTTGCAGCCACCAGCAGTACCGTTCCAGCAACAATCAGCTTGCGAGGACCAATAAGCGCATAGTATCGGGTCGAAATCGTAGTTGTTAACGTCATGGATAAGGCAGGAAGCAGCAGGAGCAGACCGACATGCATCGGCGACATCCCTTGTATTTGCTGAAGAAACAACGGTATGAAATAGATGCCCGAGTAGAGTCCCGTAATAAGAATAAGGGATGCGGATAAGCTCGCGGTGAACATTCGATTGTTGAACAGCCGCAATTGAAGAAGCGGGTTCTCCTGACGCAGACTTCGATAAACGAACAGACCGATCAACACAATCGAAGCGGCCGCACACAATAAGGATAGCGTCGATACAACGCCCCATCGGTTCAGGTTCGTGAACAGCAGCAGCATCGCCATCGTTCCGCCTGTAACTGCACTGAGGCTCCACCAATCCGGCCGCTTCACACCGGTTCTGCTTCCCTCAGGCAGCGTATGTCTGCCAAATTGCCAGACCATCAGGCCAAACGGCACTGTGATCCAGAAGATGAGCCTCCAATCATTTTGCATCAGCCAGCCGCTAATGGTCGGTGCAAGTGCGGGTCCCAGAATTGTGGAGGCTGTCCACCACCCAAGCGCTTGTGTATGTCGATCGGAAGGCATCGATCCATAGATGATCGACAGCGTCAGCGGCTGCATAATGCCGCAGAAGATCCCTTGCAGCGTTCGGAATACAATGAGTGAACCAATGCTCCAAGCCATTGAGCATAAGATGGAACAAATGGTCAGCAAGACAACGCACAGCAGGAACAATCTGCGCATACCGAAGCGTTCCTCTAGATACGCACTCACCGGCGCGGCCATTCCCGTCGCGAGCGTGAATCCCGTCATCAGCCATTGGACCGTAGATAGATCGGCATGAAAAATAGTAATAAACCCCGGCAGCACCGCGTTCAACGATACGACATGATAGATCGATAGAAAAGAACCGAGGAAGAGCGTCGCGAGTAGCATGCGACTTCCTCCCCGGCCAAAAGTATGAACGCTGCCTGCGGATGCAGCTCTCACTCCGCCACCCGTACAGCCTCTACAGGCGTGGAGACGAGTTGTCTGGCTGGCCGCTGCAAGCCGAGATTGTCACGTAATGTCGTTCCTTCATATTCTTGACGAAATAGTCCACGCCGCTGCAGCTCGGGAACGACGAGATCGACGAAATCGTCTAATCCGCCTGGCAGATACGGCGGCATGATATTGAAGCCGTCCGCAGCTCCGTTCTCGAACCACTCCTGCAGCTGGTCGGCGATCTGCGAAGGCGTTCCAACAATCTCGCGATGGCCGCGTGCCCCGGCAATACGCTGATACAGCTGGCGAATGGTAAGCTGATCGCGTTCTGCCAAGTCTTTGAGCAGCTGGAATCTGCTCTTGCCGCCATTTATTTGCGACAGCTGCGGAAGCTCTGGCAGCGGTCCGTCCACCGGATAACCCGACAGATCGTAGCTGATGAGACCAGACAGCAGTGCTACACCAGCCTGTTCGGGAATAAGCTGCTCGAACAATGCCTTCTTCTCTAATGCTTCCTCTTCCGTTCGTCCGATAATCGGGAAGACGCCCGGCATTATTTTGAGCTGATCCGGTGTTCTGCCGTATCGCGCGAGACGTCCCTTCACATCCGCGTAGAACTTCTGCGCTTCCTCCAGCGTCTGCCACGCAGTGAAGATCACCTCTGCTGTGCGAGCTGCCAGCTCTTTGCCTGGTTCGGATGCGCCTGCTTGAATGACTACCGGGTGTCCTTGTATCGGACGAGCTACGTTGAGCGGACCTCGAACGCTGAAAAACTTCCCTTTATGATCAATCGCCTGCACTTTGGATCGATCGGCGAAACGTGCCGATGCCTTATCATACAGCAGCGCATCATCATCCCAGCTGTCCCACAGCTTAGCGACGACATCAACGAACTCCTCCGCTCGTTCATAACGCAGATCATGCTGGACATGCTTGTCGAGATTGAAGTTCCGAGCTTCTGCGTCCGTACCCGAGGTCACGACATTCCATGCTGCGCGTCCCCCGCTGAGATAGTCCAATGAAGCAAACTTGCGTGCCACATGGAACGGTTCGTTGTATGTCGTCGACACCGTTCCAGCCAGACCAATCTGCTCTGTAACCGAGCTGAGCGCGGACAGCAGCGTGAACGGCTCCGGCCTTACGTTAACGGTCTGCTCGAGCGCCTCAGGGAATCGTTCTGCAACGGCATAGCCGTCTGCTAGAAACACCATATCGAACTTGCCCCGCTCCGCCATCTGAGCAAGCTCCTTGTAAAAGTTGAAATCGAGGACACCTGTTGCCTGTGCTTCCGGATGACGCCATGCTGCAACGTGATGTCCAGGAATCATCATGAATGCGCCTAAGCGTAACTGTCTGGAAGATGCGGACGAAGTGTTTGATTGATGATTTGCGTTTGTTTGGTTCATTAATTATCACTCCTAGTAATTATTCGAATTAAACATTTAATCATTGGATTGCGTTTTCCAAGAGGAGAATCGGCGCTCCAGCGTCACTAGCAGCTGGTTAAACAAAATGCCGACCAGCGAGATCGTGATGATACCTGCATACATCTCCGGAATTTGAAAGTTAAACTGCGTGTAGTTAATCAGATAACCGAGGCCCGCCTTCGCTCCCACCATCTCCGCTGCGATAAGAACGAGAATCGAATAGGCGCCTGCCAGCCGAATGCCCGTGAAGATCGTCGGAACGGAGGCAGGAAGAATAACCTTCTGGAACAGTCGCAGTGATCCAAGACCCATTGATTTGGCTGATTTGATGAGCAGCGGATCGACATTTTTAACCCCATTAATCGTATTGAGCAGAATCGGCCATGAGCAGGAATACAACACAAGTGCAACCTTAGACGTCTCGCCGATGCCTAGGATTAGCGTAAACACAGGCAGCAGCGCAAGCGCAGCCGTATTGCGGAACAGCTCAAGAAGAGGATTCAACACCTCAGCAACCTTCGGATACCAGCCGATCAACAGTCCGAGTGGAATTGCCGCTGCAATCGCTAACCCGAAGCCGAACAATGAACGACCAATACTCGCTTGAAAATGAACCGCCAAATCGCCGCCAACGAACAGTTTCCACCAGGCCTCCATCACTTTGCTGAATGGTGGCAGGAAGGTCGCATTGACTGCTCCCGTCCGCGGTACGATCTCCCAGACTGCAAGCAGCACAACAATTGCAATGCTGCGCTTTACGATTTTGAATAGCAGCCCGAGCGGCAGCGACGGCACTCTTGCATCTGTACCGAGTGGAACCGATACCGTTTTATTAATAACAGCCATATGCTCTCATCTCCTCGCTTTTCGTTTATTAAGCGCGTTTGCCAACCTGACCTTGCGTCTTGCTGCGTTCTAACAGCTCCGCCTTCGATACTTCCTCACGAAGCAGCTCCCAGATTTGATGCCGCAGCTCGCCGAACGCTGGCAGTGACCGCACATCCTCTTCCGCACCTCTTGTATCGATCGGGATGTCGATGATCTCTTTAATCGTCCCCGGACGAGACGTCATTACGGCTACACGCTGCCCCAGGTAAACCGCCTCATCAATGCCATGCGTGATGAAAATAATCGTCTTCTTCGTCTGCTCCCAAATGCGCAACAGCTCGCCCTGCAATGTCTCCCGCGTTTGTGCATCCAGCGCGGCGAACGGCTCATCCATGAGCAGCACTTCCGGGTCGTATGCGAGACTGCGCGCAATCGCAACCCGCTGCTTCATGCCGCCGGATAATTCATGTGGGTAACGCTGTTCGAAGCCAGCCAGCCCCACCAATGCGAGAAAATAGCTCGCACGCTCGCTCCGTTCCTTGCGCGGGACTCCTTTCGCTTCGAGTCCAAACTCGATGTTCTGCTTCGCCGTCTTCCACGGGAATAACGCGTATTGCTGAAACACGATGCCTCGGTCGAGTCCAGGCCCTGTGATGGGTCTGCCGCCCTGCAAAATTTCACCGGACGACGGCTTCGTCAGTCCGCCCAGCATATCGAGCAGCGTCGACTTGCCGCAGCCGCTCGGACCAACGATGACCATGAACTCGCCATCTTTCACTTCCAGGTTCACGTCCTTGACGGCTGTGAAGGTAGTGAAGGCGCCGCGGCCCTCTGCCGCATTGCGGACCTTGAATGTTTTGGATACGTTGTTGAATTGGATCATAGGTGAGAACCCCCTTTGACCCCTTTGTTAAGGGGATTTATTTTGGAATTGAAGGGCTGCGCTCTTTACTTCTTCTCTTCGGTGTCCTTGTAGGCGCTGAACTCGTTGGTGTAAAGGTCGACTAATTGGATTTGACCGTCTTTTAGTTCGCCGTCCTTGACGAGCCAATCCGTCCAGACTTGAAATTCCTCTTTGCGGATATAGCCGCCCGCTCCAGCAATGCCGGTGCTTTTCCAATATTGAATCGCGGTCGTGTCCTCTTTGCGGTCTCGTTTATCGATGATTTCTTTGTACTTGGCGATCACCTGATCACGCGGCGTTGTGCGTGCCCACTCGATCGCTTTGCCCGTCGCTTCAACGAATTTACGTACCGTGTTCGGATTCTCTTTAATGAACTTGTTGGTGAAGACGTAGCTGCCTGCAGTGAATGTTCCGAACAGATCGAAGTCGGTGAACAGCGGCCTGATACCACCACGCTCCAACGCCTTATCCCGCAAAATGCTGCCCAGCGCCGCAACGTCAATCTGCTTCTGACGCAAGGACTGCTCTGCGTTAACCGGAGGGATGACAACTAGTGTTACTTGTTTGATCTCATCCTCTGTCAGACCGTTGCGCCGCAAATATTCTTTGATGACGAACTCGGAGTGCGCGCCTAACGTGTTCACACCGATCTTCTTGCCGATCAGGTCCTTCGCCTCTTTAATCGGGCTATCATCCAAGGTGTAGAAGCCGATGTATGTATCTTTATCTACGCCGTAATAACCGATAACCGCCTTCACCGGGGCTCCTGCAGAGATGAGCTTCACGATCGCACCATTGAACGCCCCGCCAAAATCCGATTGGCCCGTCGCAGCCGTCTGAATGTCCTGCGGACCGCTGATCGTGTTGCCAATCCAATTCAGCTTGAGCGGTGCCAAATATCCAAGCGCCTCTGCCAGCTCAGGGTAAGTAACTGCTCCAACGCTGCCTTGATAACGAAGCTCAAGCGTTTCATATTGCGAATCTCCGCTGCTCGCGCTTGCAGTCGTTGACTTCGATTCTCCGCCGCATCCTGCCAGTGTAAGCACGGCTAATAAGGAAATGACTGCAGCTCCCCATGCTAAGCGGGATCCCCCGAGCGGACTCCTTTTACGACTATTCAAATGCCGATTGAAATCCCAGTTGAAGCTTGCCTCATACTCATGATTCACTCGCGATTGTCCTTCTTTTGTCATAATAAACACGCCCTCTCCACACTTATCTCTTTTATCTCTTTTTGGCGCCCCCGTAACGCGAAGAGGCCTTTACTCGGAATGAATTCCGTCGTAAAGACCTCCAGCCATCTGGTCGGCGTATTTAGTCCTATTCGGACTAGTTAATACAACAATTCCTATGCAATTACTGTGATTATTATCATAGTATTCATTACCATATCTGTCAATAGTTAAAAAGGGCTCCATGCCAGAATTATTTATCCGGCACAGAGCCCTTCTTTATCCCGCATCTACCAGCCATTTCGATCGCGAAGTCGCGTAATATGAGCAACATGATGCTTGCCATGCCAAGCATACATGCCGAGTGCGTCGTTGAGCGTCATGGCGCGGCCATGCTCCGGATGAACGAAAGCACGTTCGAACTGTTCTGCACGGAGACTCTTAAGACAATAAACCCACCGCTCATGCAGTGCCCTCAACAATGTCAGAGACAGTTCGATCGGTGCACTAGCCCCATCGGACAGCTCAGCCCATCGATCCTCGTAATAAGGTTTGATCGTCGGCAGCTCCTCCGTTAAGGCAAGCTTAAACCGTATATACGAATTCATATGGCTGTCTGCCAGATGATGAACCACCTGTCGAACCGTCCATCCGCCATCCCGATAAGACGTATCCAGCTGCTCGTCACTTAACCCCGCCACTGCTGCCGACAGTTCTTCCGGGAGCTGCTTAATCGCTTGAACCCAATGCTCCCGCTGCTCATCATCGACCTGCTCAACTGCTGTAAATTTGCCTATCGGAAACCGCAAATCTTCCTGCTCATTCATCCTTTATCCCTCTCCTTCGCAAAAAGAAATCGTGCGACTTACGCTGCCGCACGATTTCTCATCTGTCCTATTTTACTTATTAGCCGGTTCTGCGTTATCAACCGACTCTGGTTCGCTGTTTGACGGGTTTACGACAAGCGCGCCGTCCTTCTCATCGATAACGAGCGAGTCACCCTTCTTAATGTTGCCCATCAGCAAATCTTCGGACAACCGGTCCTCGATATGCTTCTGGATCGCACGGCGGAGCGGACGTGCGCCGTACTGTGGATCGAAGCCTTCCTTCGCCAGGAATTGCTTCGCTGATTCTGTCAGGACGAAGTCCACCTCCTGCTCTCTCAGGCGCTTGCGCAGCTCATCCGACATGAGTGTAACGATCTGAGCGATGTGCTCCTGCTCGAGCGAGTGGAATACGATCGTCTCGTCGATCCGGTTCAAGAACTCTGGACGGAAGCTCTTCTTGAGCTCTGCCAGCACTTTCTCTCTCATTTGATTGAACTCGCGGCTTGCATCCTGCACAGCTGTGAATCCAAGCGTCGAATTCCGTTTGATCTGATCGGCGCCAACGTTCGACGTCATAATGATCAGCGTATTGCGGAAGTCTACTACACGGCCCTTCGAGTCCGTGAGACGTCCGTCTTCCAGCACTTGGAGCAGGATGTTGAACACTTCTGGATGTGCTTTCTCGATCTCATCGAGCAGCACAACCGAATACGGTTTGCGGCGTACTTTCTCGGTCAGCTGGCCGCCCTCTTCATAACCGACATACCCTGGAGGCGCTCCGACGAGACGGGAAGTCGAATGCTTCTCCATGTATTCGGACATATCGATGCGGATAACCGCATTCTCATCGCCGAACATCGATTCCGCAAGCGCGCGCGCAAGCTCCGTCTTACCGACACCCGTAGGGCCGAGGAAGATGAATGAGCCGATTGGACGCTTCGGATCCTTCAAGCCAGCGCGTGCCCGGCGAATCGCTCTCGCAACTGCTTTGACCGCATCTGTCTGACCAATCACACGATCGTGCAAAATATCTTCCATCTTCAGCAGACGCTGCGTCTCTTCCTCAGCGAGCTTGCTGACCGGAATGCCGGTCCAGCTTGCGACAACCTGTGCGATATCCTCCGGCGTAACCTCGGAGTCGGTACGGCCTTGCTTCTCTTTCCACTGATTGCGCGTCACATCAAGCTCTTCACGAAGCTTCTGCTCCGTATCGCGCAGCGCAGCTGCTTTCTCGAACTCCTGCGATTGAACCGCGGAATCCTTCTCCTTGCGGATATCCTCCAGGCGATTTTCCAGCTGCTTCAGATTCGGCGGTACCGTGTACGTTTTGAGGCGTACTTTGGACGAGGCCTCATCGATAAGGTCAATCGCCTTATCCGGCAGGAAACGATCCGTAATGTAACGGTCGGACAGCTTAACCGCCTGCTCGATCGCTTCATCCGTAATTTTCACACGGTGATGCGCCTCGTAACGATCGCGCAGACCGTGAAGAATTTGAATCGCTTCTTCCGGCGTTGGCTGATCTACCGTAATAGGCTGGAAGCGGCGCTCCAGCGCAGCGTCTTTCTCGATATATTTGCGATATTCATCGAGCGTCGTTGCGCCGATGCATTGCAGCTCGCCGCGCGCCAGCGACGGCTTGAGAATATTCGATGCGTCGATCGCGCCTTCTGCGCCGCCTGCGCCAATCAGCGTGTGCAGCTCGTCGATGAACAGGATGATATTGTTCGCTTGGCGGATTTCGTCCATGATTTTCTTCAGACGATCCTCGAATTCGCCACGGTATTTCGTACCCGCAACGACCGAGCCCATATCCAGCGTCATAACGCGTTTGTCGCGCAGCGTCTCTGGAATCTCGCCTGCAATGATTTTCTGAGCGAGCCCCTCAGCAATTGCCGTCTTACCAACACCAGGCTCACCAATCAGAACAGGGTTGTTCTTCGTCCGACGGCTAAGTACTTGAATAACGCGCTCGATCTCTTTGCTGCGGCCAATGACCGGATCGAGATTGCCTTCGCGAGCAAATGCCGTCAAGTCGCGCGCAAGTCCATCGAGTGTCGGTGTGCTTACGTTCGATGGCGCACCGTGGCTGCTCGATACGGCTTCGCTGCTTCCGAGCAGCTGCAGCACTTGCTGACGTGCCTTATTCAGGCTGATGCCGAGGTTGTTCAGCACACGCGCTGCAACGCCTTCCCCTTCGCGAATGAGGCCGAGCAGAATATGCTCTGTGCCGACGTACGTATGGCCAAGCTTTCTAGCCTCATCCATCGACAGCTCGATAACTTTCTTCGCGCGTGGCGTATATGCGATATTCGAAGGCTGCTCTTGGCCGCGTCCGATGAGCGCTTCGACTTCATCTTGGATTTTCTCAAGGCCGAGTCCCAGACCGATAAGTGCCTTCGCTGCGATGCCTTCGCCCTCGCGAATCAGACCAAGCAGAATATGCTCCGTTCCGATATTGTTGTGACCAAGTCTAACGGCTTCTTCTTGAGCCAGTGCCAGCACCTTCTGTGCACGTTCCGTGAATCTTCCGAACATCATTGCGATACACCCCCATGATTGTTTTGCTGCGTAATTTGATTGCGAATTAGCTCCGCCCGCCGGATATCCCTTGCTTCCGGACTAAGCGCCTCATTGAATACCTGCTGTAGAAAACCCGGCTGCGTCATCACAAGCAGTTCATTCATCGCTTGCGTGGTTACGCCATTGATCATCCCCAGATCAATGCCTAGTCGAATGTCTGACAGCCGCTGCGCCGCTTCCTTCGAATCCATGATCGCCGCATGTGACAGTACACCGTACGATCGACTGACACGATCCTCGATTCGAATACGATTCTCGGCGACAAGCCGCTTGCGGGCAGCCTTCTCATGTTCAATGATTTGTTGAGCTACGCTGTATAGGTTGTCGATAATTTCAGTCTCCGACTGCCCCAGCGTAATTTGATTCGAAATTTGAAACAGATTGCCGGTCGACTCGCTGCCTTCACCATACATGCCTCTAACGGCAAGACCAACCTGAGCCACCGCGGACAAAATACGATTGATTTGCTGAGTCAGCACCAGCGCCGGCAAATGCATCATGACCGATGCTCGGATGCCGGTTCCTACATTCGTAGGACAGCTTGTTAGAAATCCTCTTCGTTCGTCGAATGCGTAATCCGCTTCGGCTTCGAAGATATCGTCAATGCGACTTGCCAGCTGCCATGCTTCACGGATTTGGAAACCCGGATACAGACATTGGATGCGCAGATGGTCTTCTTCGTTAATCATGATGCTGATTGATTCTTCTTCATTCAATACAAGCGCACCGTTGCGTGATTCATTGGCTAGGTTCGGACTGATGAGATGCTTCTCCACCAGCACCCGCCGTTCAAGCTCGGTCAGCTCGCTTAGTTTGTATATATCGAATTGGCCAATTCCGCTCAGCTTCCCTTGTAAGGCAACCCCCGTCAGACGGTTCATTACCTCAAGCGATTGTTGATTCGTCGCCAGCATCGGGAACGGGTATGAACGCAAATTACGTGCAACTCGGATTCGACTGCTGATCACGATATCCGATTCAGGACCCTTTCCTTTCATCCAATCGCTAAGCGGATGCTCGGCAAAACGTCTCTTGGACAAAGTCAATAATCCTCCCTTCGCGCTTAAAGCCCTTCCGCTTTTCGCTCCAGCTCGCGTATTCGATCGCGGATCTGTGCCGCCGCCTCGAACTCTTCACTATCGATATGTGTCGCCAGCTCACGCCGCAGCTGCTCAATCTCCCGGCGCGTCTGAATAATGCCGCCAGAGCGCTTCGGAATTTTGCCAACGTGCACCGTGTTGCCATGGACACGCTTGAATAACGGATCAAGCCTATTCTCGAAGCTCCGGTAACAGCTGCTGCAGCCGAAACGGCCAATCTTGCTAAACTGCGCATAGGTTAGGCCGCATTCCTCACAGCGGACGGTTTCCTGCTTCGCCCCTTGTCCTGTCCGTTCAAAATCAAGAAGACCAGACAGCAGACTGTGAATAGAAAACCCATTGGAGGAACCGGGAATGCCCTCGCTTTTCTCGCGGGCGCATGATTCACAGATGTGAATCTCGGTCTTCTCTCCGTTAACAATTTTCTGAAAATGAAGCGTTGCCGGCTTCTTGCCGCATTCCTGACAAAGCAAGATGCCATCCCTCCTTCGCCAATCTAGGCACCAAGATTCCTGCGCCTACTTCGATCTTTACTTCGTTAACAGGGAAATCAGCATCGCCTTCAGTAACCGCGCCCGGACCTCATCGCGTATCGGCAGCTTCATCGCGATCGTATCGCGAGACATTGCCGCTTTCATCAGACTCGCCTCACGCTTCGAAATATGGCGGGCTTCCTCTAATTGATAAATAAGGCCATCTGCGGCACTCTGGTCGATCTGATCACCAATGACTTCACTTAGATACAGTGTTATTGTCTTAAGCGCCGGCAGCTCTGCACGCTGGATACGAATATATCCTCCACCGCCTCGCTTGCTCTCGACCACATACCCTTTCTCTAACGTAAAGCGTGTGCTGATGACGTAATTGATCTGCGAAGGAACACAGGAGAAACGATCGGCCAAATCATTGCGTTGAATTTCGATCGCACCTTCGGTACTTTCCTGAAGCAGCTGTTTCAGATACTGTTCAATGAGATCGGAAATGTTACGCATGCACCAACCTCCCTCATGATGCGCCTTGCTAGAGTGTCTGTTGTCTTGCACGTTCCCTAATTACATTCGCTGCATCAGCAGCATGGCCGCGTCTGCGACGTGGGCTGCGAACCGACGTCGTTGACTTTGACTTTCTTTGACCTTAATTTCATTATACGCATTTCATTTCGAAGGTCAATACGGTCGAACAGAAATTTTCAGAACATTGTAAAAACTGCAGAACGGTATTCGCACCTATTATTATTGGTGGGTCAACGCATCGTTTATACCTCCCTGACCAATAGAGCAAAAGCCTTAATCCCTTCATTCATTTAGGATATATGCGCAAAAGGCCTCCGATCCGTCTTGGATTGGAGGCACTCTTGTTGGTTAGAAGAAATCGTATAGGAATGTTTGTGCCTGTGGGATTAACGTTTCCAGCCGCCTTATGGCCGCTTCGTTACCTCTTAGCTTGTGTAGCTGCATAAGGCGTTCCGGTCTGCGGTATCCCATCAGCATGCAGGTCAACGTCTGGATATCACAGCTGACCATATCAGCTTGTTGTTCAACGGTCGGTTCAATTATTCTATCCACAGCTCCGTTTCCCTGCTTATCCACACTCAGCTTGAATATGCCGTTATTCCACGGTGCATGCAGGTCTTCAACTTGAATACACAGCTCATGCACAGCTTCTGTGGATGGAGTGAACCTATATTTCGCAGCAAAAGCTTCTATGTCCACAATACGTGCCATGAAGTAAGGGATAATCTCATGTTTGACGCGCGGGTTATCCAGTGTGGATATCAGATCGTCTTCTAGTGGAGCAATCGTTGTGACTTCTTTGGCCATCGAGTCATGATTTGCAATAAATGTCCACAAGCTTCGTCTTGCTGTTTCATTCAAGCAGACCAATTCGTGCACCGTCATCTTCGAGTCTTTCACATCATAGATGATATAGCCCTGTGGATCCCCCATCTCTGAGCGATAGACAGCAATCTGACCTTTCTTCCTCTGATAAATACGTTCTTCCCACCATTGTGGATGACGCGAGAGCATTCCGTTGTACCGCCGTGCATACTGTTCATAAATCGTGGACAACATCTGCGTGTCCGGTTGTGCAAGTCGCTCGACAGTGCCTGGTACCTGCACACGCTGCGGCAGCAAGCCCGATGGAATCGAATAGCGGCGATGTTCCAAGAACATTTCCCAACCGAATCGTCGATAAAAGCCAAACTCAAATGGATGCAGCAGCGAAATGATCTGTCCATCCCGGCGCATAACTTCTAGCGAATGCTGGAGCAGCTTGGACACTAGTCCTTGCCTGCGGTATTCCGGCCAAGTGGATACACCCGCTAAGCCACCCATCGGAATAGGTCTGCCGCTTATGTAAATCGTCAATGGAAGCAGCGTTAATTGCGCTAACAATTTGTCGTCTTCGAACGCGCCCCATTTCTCCTCCGATCGAAATTGCGAGCGACGCATAGCGCGCTCTTCGCCGGACCAGTCCATTTGAAAGGCGAATGCAGATAAATCAAGACTGTCTTCATAATGAGCTTCCGTAATATTACGTATGTTCACAACCAACCAGCCTCCCTTGGGATTCATCCCCAGCCTGAGTGATCATCTAAACATACAACAAAAAAACGCCCGTTGTAAACAACGAGCGTTAGGGACGGTCGATAATCTCGGGGTAAACGTAAGGGGCTAGCTCGGCGTCAAGCTTGAACAGTTCTCGAAGTCCAATAACCAATCTTACCACGCTGTCGTTCGAGGAAACCTGCAAATGCTGCAGGTAAATCCATAGTCCATCCGATTCCGCCAGCGATACCTGCAAAAAGTGCAGGAAAAGCGCTGCCGTTTGCGGCAAACAAAACAAATTAGTCTCAAAAACTGTACATTTTGCAGGCATTCGGTCATACGACGCGTTT